>Ga0265294_10000093_pt1 | contig 96049 bp, 90 predicted proteins | sample MunlanPumphouse3_FD_192504 | JGI IMG/M metagenome (GOLD analysis project Ga0265294, IMG submission 192504) | Groundwater microbial communities from a municipal landfill in Southern Ontario, Canada - Pumphouse #3 | ecosystem: Environmental > Aquatic > Deep subsurface > Groundwater | place...
AGTCCGAAGACCTGGACGAAGGCAGGCCGGGCGTAAGGTCTGCCGCGGAGGACGGGATCCTCCACCCCCTCGCTGAGGCAGGTCTCACAAAAAGCGAGATCCGGGAACTGGCCCGCTCAGCAGGTCTTCCAAACAGCGAAAGACCCGCCGCGCCATGTATTGCTACAAGATTCCCTCCCGGTGTCCCAATTTCACGGATCTGGATTGAACGTATAGCAAAAGGGGAGGAATTCCTTGCCAGGGAGGGGTATGAAAATTCAAGGATCCGCCTTTTCCCTCCCGGCCTGGCTTCGATCGAGATCGAAGTGCATGAGATGCCACGGTTCTGGGACATGAGGGAAAGGGTCTTTGAAACCCTCCATGAGCTCGGTTTCCCGGTAGTTTCCCTCGATATCGAAGGCCTGAAGCGCGGCAAGATGGAGCGCTTTCTGGAGGTGGAATGAAATGATCCTTATCGACCCTCAACGCGGGGTGACACAACTTTCACTATTGGGGGCCGTCGCCGCCCTGTCGGTGGAACGGGGGACAAAAAGCTGCACCCTTCCAGACCGTCTTGCACTGACGGGAAATTCGCATATCACAATACGGCTTTCCATGGAAGAGAAGGCCGGCTCCCTTCATGCCTCGATCTCTTTTTCAGTTGAAGGCAAACATTCTGACCTGTCAGGCTTTTCCTGTGAAGATGCCTGCCGCCTTCTTGAGGAACAGGGAACCGAACATCCCTGTGCAAAAGATGATGCGGTCTCGTATATCCGGGCACTTCACAGGGTGGAGGCCGGGTCAGGGAGGCTTGAGGACGATCTGTCATGGCCTGAAAAGGCTCTATGTGCATTCTCGTTTTTCAGGATCGTCGACGGACTTGGCGTTCCGATGATATCGCTCCCGGCAGGTATTGGAACAGGATGGAGCGAAGACGTAATATCCATTGCCTCAGAATACCGGGTACCTCTTAAAGGCATCCTTTCAAACGAGACTCGCACAACCGTATCCGGGCTGCTGATGCTGGCCAGGGTGGCCGTCTTCAAGGAGATCTTGCCGTCATTTATACCAATGGATCAGGCGCAGGGAAGCGACCCCGAGGGTGGATGCGTCAGGACGATCCTGACTCATGAAAGCCCGGAGGAGGAGATATGGATAGCCGAAGCATCGATGGATGATGCCACCGGAGAGGAGATGGGAAGGGCACTGGAGGAGATGCAGTCCGTCTCGCTGGAGGCTCACATCCTCCAGGGCATGGGAAAGAAGGGAAGACCCCTTTTTATCCTGCGTGCCCTGGCTTCTTTGGAACAGCTCGATGAAGTTCTGGACCGCTTCTTTAAAGATACCCCGACGATCGGGGTGCGCTACTGGCCTGTGGGACGGACCAGGATGCATCGTGAGACGAAAGAGGGACAACTCGTCGTTGACGGGATCAGCCTGCCAACAAGGATTAAAATATCGAGGCTCGGGGAGATCGTAAGGGGCAAAGCCGAGGCAGATGATATCGAAAAGCACCTTTACGGCACTTCCAGAAATAAAGGCAAAAAGCGCAGGTAGGGCAACGGGGATTTCAGGGGGTTTTCCTGCTTATGGAAAATGCGCCCATCTCTGTAATAACTACGGCCCCGCAGATCAGGAATATTCTTTTATAACCCCAGGCATCCCCGAGACCCGAGATCATCGGAGGCGCAAGGAAAAAACCGATACCCCATAAAAGGTAGAAGACCCCGGAAACGGAACCTTTGAGGGATACGGGGACCGCCTCGTTGAGCAGGACCATGGCCGAGACGCAGAACATGCCCAGGCCGAAACTTGCCATGAAAAGCATTGCAAGGACAGCTATCCCCCCAAAGAACATGAACGCTGAAACACCCGCCGCGACAAGAAGGAGCCCGGTGAATATCGCCGGTGTCGGACCTGCTTTATCTGCGACCTTTCCGGAAACGACCTGGGAAATGCTTATCGCTATGTAGAAAAGGGCGAAAAACCCCCCCACTTCACTCTGGGAAAACCCTTTCACGCTCAGGAGCACCGCCGGTATCACCGTCAGGAAGATCCCGTAAAAGGCTCCATAGATGACCACTCCCCCGTGGATCGCGGGCCTGGAGATCGTGGACATTGCATGGAAAACCTCCCTGAAACCGGCAACTCTCCCTGGCACAAGGCTTCCTTCAGGATCAGGCCTCATGACGAGGGTTGCGACTATAAGAGCCCCCGTCAGGCCGGATACGGCATAGAGAAGGAAAGCTTCGTTCCCGCTCCATACGGAATGGACACATACGCTGAGGAGGCTGCCTGCGGTAAGTCCCAGATGGATCGAAGCATTGTACCTTCCAATAGCCTCTCCCTTGGACTCGGCGAAAAGTATCGACAGCAGGGCAGGAGCCAGGGCCCAGACAGGGATCTCCGCAAATCCCTGGAGGATCCTTCCTAGGAGAATGGTGTTAACGCTACCGGCCTTGAAATAAAGGAACCCGGTAAGGCCCGCTATTACGTAACCGGCAACGAGGAACCTCTTGTGACCGAACCTGTCCCCGAGGTTGCCGACGGGCAGCTGCAGCAGGACAAAGGGAACCGCAAAGGCGGAAGCTATCAGACCCACATTTGCCATTGTGCCCGAAAGGGCGATAACCTTGCTGGGAAGAAGGGCCACGATCAACCCCACACCCACCATCTGGATGAACGCGGCAGCGTAAAGGGCCATGGATGACCTGTTTTCCTTCAATTCTTATTTCGCCTCTCTTTATCGGCACCTGGAGATATTTCCTGACGAAATTCTCGTTCAATGATTTTCCGAAGAGGTCTTCTCTCCTTCTTCCCCTTCTGAGTGGAAGCTGTTAACTGCCCATAAGGGCAACCACGTTGAAGAAATCTGCAGAGAAGGGCTGTCTGAATGGCGCTTCCCCAGGCTTTTTACCCAGGGCAAGTTCTGCGCTGGCCATGGCAAAGAGCGCCAGAGAAGTGCTCGACGGAGTAGGGTGATCGAAAACGGGGGCAGGTACATGATGGAAATCCTCCGGCCGCGATTCCATCCAGCCCTCTTCATCCCGGAAAGTCAGGATATATTTTTGGAACTCGTCCATTATTCCTAACCATGCTGGATCTTCCCCTGCGATCATCGAGACCGCCGCCAGCAGCGACGCTGCGTCGAAGAGGAAGGACTGTTCCTGGAGAACTCCTCCTGAAAGGCAGTGAGCGAGACGCTTCCCGTCCCAGAATGTCTCCAGGATCGTTTGGAAAAGCGAGACAGCATCCTTAATGTAATCCTGAATCCCCAGGAACTTCCCCGCCTGGAACAGGGCAATCACGACAAGGGCATTTATTCCGCAAAGTTTCTTGGTGTCTGCTTCGGGCTGTTCCCGCTCGAGCCTGGCCTTCAGGAGTTTTTCTTCCAGCTCCGGAAGCCTGGCGTGGGAAAGCCTTACGAGGTGGTTTCTGCCCTCGAAGTTGCCCTCCTTGGAAATATCGTAGACCTGCCTTATTGCCGCCAGGCCTTCACTACCGAGGATCTCTTCAAGTTCGACGAAACCCCAGAGGTAGGTTGCCCCTTCCTCGTGCCCCGTATCTGCATCAAGGGCAGAGAGAAAAAGGCCTTCTCCGCTGAAGCACTCCCGCAGGCATCGGATTATCGATCCCGCCATTTCCCTGTACCTCTCATAGCCGAAGATCCTGAAAGCCAGGGAATAACACCACAGCGACATGGCCTGGTCGTAGAGCATCTTCTCAAAGTGGGGGATCCGCCACTGCCTGTCAACGCAGTACCTGAAGATGCCCCCCTGCAGGTGGTCGTTAAGTCCGCCGAGGCACATCGCATCCAGGGTATTCAGGCACATTTCCCTGACATCAGGCTCTTCCTCCAGCAGGAGCAGGGAAAGGAGAAAAACAAGGGTGCAGTGGGGCGGGAATTTCTGCTCCCTGCCGAACCCGCCGTACTGACTGTCGAACATCTGTTGAAGCCCATTCAAAACTTCTGTCCTGGTGACGGTTTCGGGTAGCTCCCGGGGTGGCTCGAAGGGCTCGACCAGGAAACCCCTTTCCCGGTAATGTTCCCTGACATGGGAGGCCACGTGCTTCAGCCCCGGCATCCCGTGGCTGCTTTCAACGGGGAGGTAGGTAAAGGCAAGGATGGGCTCCATTCGGGGGGTCAGGAAAGCGTTAAGGGGCCACCCCCCTCTCCCGCTTCTGCTCTGGATGAACTCCATCAGGTAGTGGTCGATGTCCGGTCGTTCCTCCCGGTCGACCTTGACGCATATGAAGTCCCTGTTGAGAAGGTCAGCAGTAGAGGGGTCTGAAAAAGCCTCCGAGGCCATCACGTGACACCAGTGGCAGGTGGCGTAGCCCGAAGACACGAAGATCGGCACGTCTCTCCTTTTAGCCACCTCCAGAACCTCCCTGCTCCACTCCTGCCACCATACCGGGTTTTTGGCATGCTGCAGAAGGTAGGGCGAACTGGCAGTTTCCAGGTTGTTCCGGTCGAATCCCTTGGCCTTCATTACCTGTTCACATGCTTCCCCACGGAAGCCATGTATATGACGAACTCTTCCTCGCCATCCACACCTGCCAGTCTGTCGGCCTTCTCCTGGTCGTAGGCCGCTATGGCGCAGGTCCCCGCCCCTATGGCTTCACAGGCAAGATAGAGGTTCTGGCACACATGTCCAGCGTCTATGGCTATCACCTTGTAGGCCGCGTCACCATAGCGCCACTCCATGCGATAGGGTACGGTCGTCCAGATGAACGTTACGGCTCCCTTTCCGGCGAATCTCTGCCCCAGGGCCGCTCTTGCTGTCCTGCCCTCCGGGTCTCCGGGATCGGATATTCTGGTCAGTCCATGACCTACAGGCAGGTAGCGGTATACCCCCCTTGCAAGACCGTCGACCCGGAAAACGGCCAGGTAAGTCTCAAGGGCATGACGACATCCGGCAGATGGGACGGTCCTCAGCGCATGACCCTGGAAGGGCTCCTCTCTTAGGCCCTGGGTTGCCCAGAGAAGGAAGGAGAGTTCTCTAAGTGATATGGGCTCGCTGGAGTAAGACCTCCTCGACTCCCGCCTACGGATCGCCTCCTCAAGGGGGATATTCCCCAGTCCCACCGGTTCGGGAAGGACTGTTATCAAGGCCCCTTCGGGAAGAGGTTTCTGAACGGGCGGCGCATCGACGCCCATGTACTGGTCGGTCATCGAAAAATCCATGGTCTTTCTGATGCTGTCGCTGAGGAAATACCTGCCCTGTTCTTTCATGTCAACCTCTCACCTCTCGATGGTATCTCAGGATGGTCAGTGTTTTTTGATCCAGACGACCCTGTAAAGGTCGTCCCTCCTGCTCTGGAGGCTCCTGACGCTCCCCGATGCACGCAGTTCTTTCAGGAGGTCTATGTCCAGGTCGGCGATAAGGGCCATCTCGGTGTTGGGCGTTGCCTCGGCCGCGATAGCATCGTGGGGGAAGGCAAAATCCGATGGTGTCAGAACCGCCGACTGGGAGTACTGTATGTCCATGTTCTCCACCCTGGGGATATTCCCAACGCTCCCCGAAATGGCTACGTAGCATTCGTTCTCTATCGCCCGGGCCTGGGCGCAGTGCCTGACCCGGAGATAACCGTTCCTTGTATCCGTCCAGTAAGGAACGAGAAGGATGTTCATTCCCTTTTCGGCCAGCAGCCTTGGAAGCTCCGGGAATTCCACGTCGTAGCAGACCAGGATGCCTATCTTGCCCACGTCGGTGTCGAAGACCTTGAGCTCGTCCCCGCCCCTGAGACCCCATGTCATGTACTCGTCGGGTGTTATGTGGATCTTGTACTGCTTGTCCCAGGTACCGTCCCTCCTGCAGAGAAAGCAAACGTTGTAGAGGTATCCGTCACGGTACTCCGGGACGCTTCCGGAGACGATATTTATGTTGTAACTGATGGCCATTTCGACCAGGGCCTCCCTCAGGGGTTCAGTGTGTTCGGCGAGCAGGCGCATCGCTTCAGGCGGATCTTTCTGGTCGTATCGGGCTATAAGCGGGACGTTGAACAGTTCGGGGAAAAGCACCAGGTCGGCGTTGTAGCCCGCAACTGCATCTACAAAGAATTCCACCTGCTGGATGAAAGCCTCGAAGGACTCGAAAAGGCGCATCTGCCACTGAACGACGCCGAGGCGGACGTAGGTCTTTACCCTCGGAATAAGCCTTCTCTTTTCCTCGTAAAAAATGTTGTTCCACTCCAGGATGACCCCGTACCCCTTCGATCTGTGATCATCAGGCCAGTAACCCGGTACGACGGTCCTGTAGTGGAAGTCGTTGCTCAACTGGAACGAAAGAACGGGGTCGACCATCTCCCTGTTCTTGACCATCTGGATATATTTCCCGGGCTTCATCTCCTCCGCGTAACGGGCGTAACCAGGTATACGTCCGCCAATGATTATGCCCTTGAGGTTGAGGGTCTCGCAGAGTTCCTTCCTTGCGTCGTAAAGCCTTCGTCCCAGACGCATCTCTCTGTAATCAGGGTCAACGAAGACATCAATGCCGTAAAGGTAATCCCCGTCGGGGTCGTGGTTCTTGAGCGTCCCGTCCCCCACTACCTGGCGGTAGGTATGTCGCTCCCCGTAAACGGCCGAATCGATCACCAGCGAAAGTGCCACGGCAACAACCTTCCCCTTGTCCTCCACGCAGAGCTGGCCGTCGGGGAACCTCTTGATCATTGCCTGGTATTGTTCCAGTGTCCATGAGCCACCCATAGTGGGATAAACTTTCTCCATGATCTGTTTCACTGCGTCGAAGTCTTCGGGTAGCAGAGTTCGCAGATCCAGTTTGTGGTCGAACCGGTTGTTTTGCGACATTTATAAACTCCTTTCAAACTTTGAACCTATGCGCCTACCCAAAGACAGCCCTCGACAGCAATGGGGAAACTCCCTGCAAGGGTTCATCTGAAGCCAAAGGGCCTTTCTCTTGTGTCACAGTGTAAGATCCTCTGTTTTGATCTCATTTGCAGTATGGGATCTGCCTACAGGAGATCCTGTTGAGCGGGAAAAGGGGATAGGATTGTGATGCTTGTTTGTTTCTGACAGATCCAGTGGGGTAATTCAGACCTATCACCTGCATCCTTCACTCGTCGACTTTTTCTTGACCATCACTTGCCAAAGACTTTTTCTATGAACACATCTACCACTTCGGGATCGAACTGGGTGCCGGCGCAACGACGGAGTTCGGCCACAGCTTCCTCCCTGCCCATGGCTTTCCTGTAGGATCTCCCTGAGACCATTGCGTCATAGGCTTCCGCGACTGCCAGGATCCTCGAGAAAAGAGGGATCTCCCCTCTCTTCAGGCCCTTGGGATAGCCCGTACCGTCCCATCGCTCATGATGGGAAAGCACGATCTCTGCGAAGGGGCTGTATTCATTGACTGTGCTGAGGATACTGTACCCGATCTCGGGGTGCCTTTTCATCTCTTGCCATTCATCTTCATCCAGGGGACCGCTTTTTTCCAGGATCCTGTCGCTTACTCCGATCTTGCCTATATCGTGGATCACACCGGCAGTTTTGAGATCGTCTAAATCCGGCTGTCCCAGTCCCATCTCCCGGCCTATGGCCTCGCTCAACGCACTGACGTTTTCGGAGTGTCCTTTTTCTTCGGGAGACTTGGAGTAAAGCCCTTCCACTATCAGGTTCACCGACCTGTGATGATAGCTGCTCTTTTCAGATATCTTGCGGCGATACATCTGGTCCTCGGCCATATCGAAGACCTTCTCAACGCTCTCATCAACATCGGTCTTCGTGGCTCCTCCAAGGGACACGGAAATGGGAAGATCCTTAACTCGCTCTCTTGACATGGCATCGCTGATCCTGGCCATAAGGGGATCCAGATGGTCCCGGTCCGTCAAGGGCAGCAGGATCATGAACTCGTCCCCTCCTATCCTGGCAACGATGTCGTCGGCTCGACACTCCTCCCGGAGCACTCCGGCAACCTTTCCCAGAAGTTCATCTCCTGCGGTGTGACCGAAAGCGTCGTTAAAGAGTTTAAGGCCGTTGACGTCTATCATGACCAACGACAGCGGAAGGTTTCGGGGAACGTCCAGACGACTTAGTTCCTCCTCGAAAAAGCGGCGGTTGTACAGGCCGGTAAGCTGGTCATGGTAACTGAGGTACGCTATCTCTCTCTGCCTCTCCCTCTTCTCGGAACAATCCCTGAAGACGACAACCACTCCCGTGGTCTCCCCTTCCTTGTCCCTGATCGGGGCCGCACTGTCCTCTACGGGGGTTTCCTGGCCCCCTCTCGAGACAAGGATACAGTTCTCCTCCATCTCGACCGGTTCTCCGCTGTCCAGGACCTGCCTTACCGGGTCGGGAGATCTCTCTCTAGAAAACTCGTCGATAATATGGAAGACTGACTTGAAGTCCTTCTCCCTGGCCTCTGTCAGGTCCCACCCGGTCAGCTCCTCGGCCACACGGTTCATAATAAGGATCCTCCCCTCGTCGTCGGTGGAGATGATGCCGTCACCGACGGACAGCAGGGTGGTCCTGAAGAGCTCCTTTTCAAGGAAGAGGGAGCGCTCCATCTGCTTGCGTTCGGTGATCACCTCAGAGTAGAGGACTGTACCTCCGATGGAACCGTCCGGTTCATACCATGGACGGCACCACCAGCTGATCATGTCCATGCTACCGTCAGGACGGGCCACGTAATCCAGATCGGAGCTCTGCTCCACTCCTTCCAACGCACGGCGGAACATTGCGATCCACTTCTCCGGCAGTTCAGGCAAGACCTCCATGAAGGTCCTTCCTATCACCCTCTCCCTTTCGAGCTCTCTGTTCTTGAGCAGTCTCTCGCTCACGAAGACGAACCTCATGTCCCTGTCGAGTACCATAATGGCATTGGGATCATGTTGGATCACGTACTGGAGCAGGTCTCGCCACTCCTGGATCTCCAGGATATGACTCCTGACACTGCCTCTCATCTCGTTGATGTGGTCGACAAGGAGCTGGAGTTCATCGCCCTGCCTGGATGGGTGTTCAAGCTTGAAGACCTTTCCAGGATCGGTCAGATCTGCGCTCTTGACGAAGCCGGCAAGGCGGAAGAGCTGTCTCCCGATCACCATGTGATAGACGAATGCCATGACCGACGAGAGGGCCACGGCCAGGAGCAACTGAAGAAGGAAGAGCGACCCCATCCACTCGAAGATATGGGAGAACAGTTCGTTCCTGTCAACAAAGAGGGAGATCGAACCGATCTTCCTGTATTGCCCGCGGTTGGAATAGACCAGGTCGTGGGATATCACTTCCAGGGAGGGTTCCGGGTCGGCCCCTGCGGCGAAGACGTCGCCTTCATCGTTCCTGACCTCGACCCGGTCGATGTAGCTGAACTTGACGATCCCCTCTATCTGGCTCTGAAGGGACTCGTGGTCCGTCACCCAAAGAGCCGGGATCAGGAAGGGAAGGTAGATCTCCTCAACCTGTTCCACATTCCGCTCCAGGTGACCCGATTCATGCCTGAACAGATAATAGCCAAGGATACCCGTCACGACGATAGAGACGAGGACAAAACCGGACAGGGTGTAAAGGAAGAATCTCCAGGTACTGGAACGTCTCCAGTTCATCATCTTTCTCCGCTGCCGAACGTCAATCCCCAACGTTCCCGCCGAATGCGAGGTGAGCCGTTGTCTCGGTTACGATCCTGTCCCAGGTCCCGTCCTCCTTCATGCTTCTGAGAGCCTGGGCTAAAGGCCCAGCAAGGCTTTCATGCTCCCTGTTGAGATAGAGGTACATCTCCCTGCTCGCCAGCGGGGGCTCAAGGTGAAACATCCCTTCGAAACCTCTCAGGTGGATCTGCTCGTAACCAGTGAGTCTGTCGTAAAGGGCGACGTCGATGCGGTCCTTGTCGAGCATATTGAAGAGCTCCGTCTCGGTGGGCACCAGGGTTACATCGGGAAAGCCGGCGGTGTTCTCCTCCAGGATCTTCCAACCCTTTACTATCCCTATCCTCAGGTCGCTGATGCTTTCCCACCCATTGATAATGTACTCTTTCTTCGAAAAAGCCACGAAATCCATCACCATGTTGGGCTCGGGAACCCTTACAAGATTGGGAAAGTTCTTCTCCATCCCCTCTATCCTGTTCAACTCTCCGTCGGCAAGACCTTCGTTGACATCCGAGAGGGACCTTCCTGTAGGGTTGAAGACTATCTCGGCCTCAAGACCGATCCTGCTGAATGCCTCCTTTACCAGGAGGTCAAGCATTCCTTTCTGATCAGGGGTCGAAAGAAGGCTCTTGTAGGAGGTGCTTATCGTCAATGGACCTTCCAAAACCTCTGCGGCGCCTCCTTTGATGACCGAAAGAGAGAATAACGCCACCAGTATTGCCAGGGCGCAATTCAAAACGACGAAGGACCCGGCTCTGTTCAAAGTGCATCACCCTTTCTTTCGACATAGGAGGTGACGGGGACAGTTGCGATGTCTTTGTTTCCCAAAACCAGGAACAAGGCGATTATATACCTCTCGTCTTTGAAATGAAGACAGATCTTCACTGGATTCCTTCTAAGTTTTATTTTATTACTATTATACCTGTATTGTCACTTCCCTTGTGGGCTCAAGGGGAACTCCCCGATACTCCATGCTGTTATAATTCAGCCGTTGCCGACGCAGTGAGGGATCACCTTCTGCTGCTGATCAGGGTCTGCACCCATATCCAGGTGGCCAACAGCGTAGCCCTCGCAGCTGCGGGCATCCCCGAAGAAGAGTGGGACGACGGTCTTCTCCTCGAGAAGAGGGGGAACCCGGTCATCAAGGATCGATCGCCTGACGGCACTGATGGCATCCTCTGCCTTGGCCTTCACATCGTAGACAACAAGTTCCAGTGGACGACCGAGTGCTCCTCCGGCCGCGTCGATCTACTCCAATGCTATGATCGCGCCATTCTTCTCGTGGACTCCCCGCGTCGCCCGTCAGATTCGCAACATAACCTTTCTTGATAGGCTCTGCGGCAAATGCTACGGGGGACAGAACAAATAAGACCAATGGCGCAGTAATAACCCTTTTCTTCACCAACGATACACTCCCTTTATGGATTTTGAGTATAGGGTCGGTTTTTGAGTGTCAATATAGCAATTTAACTCTACAAATGGCATGCAACAAAATGTTTGACATGGTATTGCCCGTCGCAAAAGTAGAAAGAAAAAGCAAGATCACGACCTCCAACTAAGGTCTGACCTCAGATAACCTCTCAATTTCTTGACCTATGGTGACTGGGATTTCCGGGGTTATGGAGAGAGCAACGGGTCGTGCTCCTGAGTCCAGTTGCTTTTCCGGCGTGTATGACTTCTGCTATACCGGAGGAAGGTTGTGGATCCCCGCTCTCGTCGCCGGACCGCAGGGGGGCAACTTCCACGCCGCCGAAGAATTTGAGGAGACAGACGACATTACCTGCAGATCATTGATCCATGCAAAACGTTACGGAACTGGTCCTGGAGCTACTCCAGGACCAGTTCCATGAATGAACGGCTGTCCATCCCTGAAATGTAATGGCTCACATCTACCCGTTTCAGCATCCCCGAAAGGCCCTTCTCGGAAAACTGCGTTCCCGCAAGACCATTCTCAAGGCCGGCGATATCCCCGTTGCCGAAAAAGTCCCCGAAGATCCTGCAGGAGGTTATCCTTCCCTTTCGGACGTTGAGCCTGACATCCACCTTCCCGAAGCCGAAACGTCTTTCCTTCCGAAGGTCGAACTCCGGTGAGGCCCCGTAGTTCCAGTCCCAGGTCCCGTACTTGCTCTCCGCGAGGGCCGCGGCCTTTTCCTGCACCGATGGGTCCGGCGGGGAGATCTCAAGACCGGGCCACCGCTCCTTTACAGTGAAAAGGAGCGCCCTCCTGAAAACTTCAATATCAGGTTCTCCCTTGAGGTGGGACCTTATGTTGGTCACACGGCTTCTTGCCGACTTGACCCCCTTGGATTTGAACTTGTCCGGGTCTGCCTGGAGCACCTCTTCGAGAACGTCCATATCGCTGTCGTAAAGGATGGTGCCGTGGTGAAGGAGTCTCCCCTCACGCATGTACTGGGCATTGCCCGAGAACTTCTTGCCCTGGATCACCAGGTCATTCCTGCCGACCAGGCCTCCGTCCACGCCCAGGCTCCAGAGGGCCGATATTACCGGTTCAGTCAATTTCCTGAAGTCCAGGTTCTGGGGGTTTTCGGTCCTGAGGATAAAGGTAAAGTTCAGATTTCCCAGGTCGTGGTAGACGGCACCTCCACCGGACAGACGCCGTACCACGTGGATGCCCTTCTCCCTGACCACGGGGACGTTGATCTCTTCAAGGGTGTTCTGGAACCTCCCAACCACTACGGTAGGCTCATTCTGCCAGAGAAGGAAGAAGCCCTCCTCTTTCTCATCTAAGGACTGAAAGAGCACCTCTTCAAGGGCAAGGTTGAACCTGGGGTCGGTCTTCCGGTTCTCGATATATTTCATTGGCCCCTCCCCATTCCAGGTACCGACACTGCTCAGACCCGGGGTATGCTGTGAATTGCCCTTTCAAGACCGGCAAGGACAGCTTCTCTCGTAGCTTCACAGAACGTGGGATGACCATGGATCGTTTCGGCCACTTCGTCCAGGGTGGCTTCGAGCCTGATGGCGAGGGAAGCCTCGGATATGAGGTCCGTGGCTCTCGCGCCGACTATGTGTACACCCAGGATCTCTCCGTACTTCTCGTCGGCGACTATCTTTACCATTCCCCGGGTCTCCCCGGAGATCAGGCTCTTGGCGTTCCCTATCATTGGGAAGACACCCTTTCTTACCTTATGACCTCTCTTCTTCGCCTCTTCCTCGGTAAGGCCTGCCCAGGCCAGTTCCGGTGAGGTGTAGACACAACCTGGGGTAGTGCTGTAGTCCATCTTCTCATCGAGGCCGAAAATGTTGCCCGCAGCGACCTCTCCTTCCATCATTGCCACGTGAGCCAGCATGATCGGGCTGCAGCAGTCACCCACGGCGAAGATATGGGGCACACTTGTGCGCATGGACTTGTCGACGCTGATCCTGTCCCTCTCGATCCTTATTCCTGCCGCCTCCAGGTTCAATCCTTCCGTGAAAGGCTTGCGCCCCACCGCCACGAGGACCTTGTCGGCTCCGATCTTCTCTTCCCTGCCGGAAAGATCGGCAGAAATGACCAGCGATGACCCGGCTGCCTCTATGGATCCAACCTTTGCCCCGGTGTGAATTGTAATACCCCTTGCCTCGAGAACCTTCCTGAGGGCGGAAACAGCTTCACCGTCTGCACCCGGCAGTATCTGGGGCAGCATTTCGATGATCGTCACGCTGCATCCGAAATCGGCATATATGGAGGCAAATTCTACACCTATCACACCGCCACCGATGATGACCATCCTCGATGGGATCTTATCGAAAGAGAGGGCTCCAGTGCTTGTTACTACACCACCGAGCTCCACGCCGGAGATGGGGGGAAGGGATGCCTCCGAACCAGTGGCAACGATCACGGCATCACTCTCGATCTTCCTGTCACCTTCCCCGGACCGGACCAGGATGTTCCTGTCATCCATGAACGAGGCTTCCCCAGTGATGATCTCAACGCCGTGAGCCGATAGAAGCGCCTTAATGCCCTGTGAGAGCTGCTTCACGACCTGGTCCTTGCGCTCCTGGACGACGTCCCATTGGACTTCCAAAGAACCCACCTTCAAACCTGCTTCGGCGGCATCTTCAACCGTACGATTCACCTCCGCCGAGTGAAGAAGGGCCTTGGTGGGTATGCAGCCCACGTTTACGCAGGTACCTCCCAGCCTCTCTTTCTCCACCAGGGTGACATTGCCGCCCAGCTGGGCTGCTCTAATGGCAGCTACATATCCCCCGGGGCCGCCGCCAATGACCACCACCCGTTTACCTGTGTCTCCCTTCGCCGGAGCGGGTTCGGTACCCTTCAATGAACCAGTGGGCCGTTCTTGCTCTCTTTCCGAAGCGGCCTCATCTTTCGAGGTTGGGACCTCTTCTGCTACGGCGACTCCGAGATCTGGCTCTTCCCCCTTCTCTCCGATAGCACCCAGGATCGCCCCGACCGGAACGGTCTCACCGGCCTTGACGGCTATCCTGAGGAGCAACCCGTCATCGGGGGCCTCAACTTCGTAGGTAAGCTTCTCCGTCGCTACCACAAGAACGACCTCACCCTTCTTCAGGGTATCCCCCTCATTCTTCTTCCATTCCAGGACGGAACCTTCCGTCATCGTAAGCCCCAGCTTGGGCATGGTGATCATAGTCGCCATCAGTTCACGCTCCATTTATCTGTCTGCCACTCCTGGACAAGGGTCATCCAGGGTTTTTCCACCAGCTCCCTGACCCGGGCAAGGAACCTGGCTGCATCGGCTCCATCGAGGATCCTGTGATCGGCCGTAAGGCCTATCATTGACATGGGTCTTACTACCACCTGCCCGTCCCTGCAGACCGGGCGTTCGGTGACCACGTTCACTGCCAGGATGCAGGCCTCGGGTGGGTTGATGATGGGGATGAAATCATGGATCCCGAACATCCCCAGGTTGGTGATCGTAAAGGTCCCCCCCTGCATCTCTTCCGGGAGAAGCCTGCTCTTCCTCGCCTTGTTGACCAGCTCCAGCGATTCCATGGCGATCACGGGCAAGGGTTTTTCCTGTACTTTCTTGACGTTCGGGACCAGCAATCCACCTTCTACGGCAACAGCTATCCCGATGTTGATATCGTCGTGCAGGATGTACTCGTTCCGCCCGGGATCGTATGAGGCGTTGGCCATGGGCATCTCCACCAGGGCCCTGGCGCAGATCTTCATAAGGATATCGTTGAAGGAGACCTTGACCCCGCTCCCTTCAAGCTCCTCGTTCAAGGCCTTCCTGAAACCGATGAACTCGGTGAAATCGGTCTCGATGTTGAAGAAGACCGACGGGATGGTCGAAGCGCTGAAGGTCATCCTCTCGGCGATGACCTTCCGCATCGGGGTGAGAGGAACCCTCCTATTCACAGTTTTACTCTCTTTCGCTGCACAGGCTGCCTCGAGCACGTCGCCCTTCATGATCCTGCCGGACACCTTGATCGTCCCCAGAGGTACTTCCAGGTCTTCCGCCAGCCTAGCGGCCACAGGGGAGACCCTGATCCTCTCCTTGGGAGGTGAAGCAAGGTATGCCTTCACATCTCCGGCGGTGGTTCGACCCATCGGGCCTGTCCCTGATATCTCCTGAACGCTGATACCAGCCTCCCTTGCGATCTTCCGCGCCAACGGGGTAGCACGGGACCTTGTCGAGGCCTTCATAACATCGTCCTTCACTACCCGGCCACCGGGACCGCTACCTTCGATAGCGCCGATGTCGAGCCCAAAAGACCTTGCCCACTTCCTTGCGAGGGGTGACGCCGCAGCTGTCTGCCCCTTGCTTTCTGGCCCGGGAACATCCTCATTCGTTCCAACTCCTCTGGACAGAGGTGTCGAGGTTGAGGGTCGCTCCACTGCCTCTTCTGGCCCAGGTTCGGGCCTCTCCCCTTGCCGATCCGCGGCAGATACCTTTTCTCCCGCCTCTCCCAGGACCGCCAGGACTTTGCCAACGGGAACACTCTCGCCCTCTTTGACCAGTATCTCAAGTACGACACCATCGATAGGTGACGTCACATCGTAGGTCAGCTTGTCGGTGGCAACGACCAGGAGCACTTCCTCCTTTTTTATCCTGTCACCAGGGGAGACCTTCCACTTCGAAACGGTACCCTCCGTCATGGTCAGGCCGAGCTTGGGCATGGTCACCTGTTCCATCGGTTATCCTCACATGTCATTACCGGGAGTCCTCTCAGAAGAGTCCCCGGATCGCTTCGGCGATCTTCTCGGGGGTGACCCTGTAGGCCTGTTCTAGAGGCCGGGCAAAGGGCACCGGAGTAAAGGGGGCTCCTACCCTAACAATGGGGGCGTCGAGGAAGTCGATCCCCTCTTCGGCTACTATGGCCGATATCTCGGCTCCCACACCTCCCTGTTTAACCGCTTCGTGGGCAATAACAAGCCTGGTGGTCTTGGCCACCGAGGCAAGAATGGTTTCCTTGTCGATAGGAGAGATGGTCCTGAGGTCTATGCACTCCACCGATACATCTTCGCCGGCAAGGATATCCGCCGCCTTCAGGGAAAGACCCATGCAGTGAGAGTAGGATACAAGGGTCACATCGCTACCCTCCCTTGCCACCTTGGCCTTGCCTATAGGGGACAACACCTCGCCGTCAGGGACAGCTCCGCGGGTGTTGAAAAGGGCCTTGTGCTCGAAGTAGATCACTGGACTATCGTCCCTTATGGCAGATTTCAGAAGCCCCTTCGCATCGGCAGGGTTGGAGGGTATGACCACCTTCAGCCCCGGGATGTGCATGAACCAGGCCTCTATGCTCTGGGAGTGTTGTGCCGCTGCCTGGTTGATAAGTCCGTCAGGAGCCCTCAGCACCATAGGGACAGACCTCTGGCCTCCGAACATATAGTGTATCTTCGCCATCTGGTTGAATATCTCGTCCATGCAGACGCCCATGAAATCGGCAAAGTGCATGTCCGCTACAGGTCTCATGCCCGTCAGGGCAGCTCCTATGGCCGCTCCGACGATGGCCGTCTCACTTATGGGAGTGTCCTTCACCCTGTCCTTCCCGAACTTGTCGGGAAGCCCCTTGAACTGTCCGAAGATCCCACCCTGCCTTGCGATATCCTCACCCATGACGAAAACCCTTTCATCACGGGTCATCTCCTCGTCCATAGCTTCCAGCGTGGCCTGTGAGAACGTGATCTCTCTCATGATCCTTTCACCAACCCATCCTTACGCGTAGACGCCCGCGAAGAGTTCCGAAATTTCCGGCTCCTCGGCATTCCTGGCGAACTCGAGAGCCTTTTCGACTTCCTTACCGGCCGAGGCTTTTATCGCATCAAGCTCCTCCCTGCTGAAGAGCTTGCCGTCCAGGACGGTGCACTCGAACCTGTCGATGGGGTCATTGCTCTCGCAGACCTTGTTAACTTCTTCCTTTGTCCTGTATCGCTCCGGATCTCCCACATAGTGTCCCTTTACCCGGTAGGTCTTGCACTCCAGAAGCGACGGGCCTTCACCCCTTCTCGCCCGGTCGATCAGCTTTTGCGACTCTTCGTATACTGCAAATATGTCGTTCCCGTCCACTATTACCCCGGGCATCCCGTAGCCCGCTGCCCTGTCGGCAATGTTCTCGACGGAGGTAGTGGTCATGTAGGGAGTGGTAGAGGCATACTGGTTGTTCTCACAAACGAACAGTACGGGCAGGTCCCAGACTGCGGCCATGTTCGCGGCCTCATGGAAGGTACCGCGATTGGAGGCCCCGTCACCGAAAAAGACCACCGATACGTTGTTCTTGCCCTGCATCTTTGTGGCCAGAGCTGCGCCGGTGGCGATATTGAAACCGCCTCCGACAACGCCGTTGGCTCCCAGCATCCCGATGCTCAGATCGGCAATATGCATGGAGCCTCCCTTCCCCTTGCAGTATCCTTCCTTCTTTCCGAAGATCTCGGCCATCATTCTCTTCAGATCGGCACCTTTGGCTATGGTGTGTCCGTGACCGCGGTGAGTGCTCTGGATATAATCCTCCCTGGAGAGGTTCGAGATCACCCCTGCTGCGATGGCCTCCTCGCCGATGTAAAGATGAACGAAACCCGGTATCTCGCCGGCCAGGAACTTTTCCTCCACCTTTTTTTCGAAAGACCTTATTGTAAGCATGGTCCTGTAGAACTGCTCGAGAAGCGTCCTGGGGTACTTGTTCAGGCCCTTCTTCTCCTTAACTTTCTTTGCGCTCAAGGATCCCCCACCCCTCTTCCTGAAAATGATCATCCGGTCCTGTTGCCGTGTATGATCTTGTTGTTCGGGACATTCACTAACGCATCAGCAGGTTCGGCAGCCAAAGGGTAATGCCCGGCAGGTAGACGATCACCGCCAGGGCCGCGATAGAAGCCAGAAGGAAGGGAACCACCGCCCTGGATATTTCGTCCATGGAGACCCCCGCCACATTGCAGCCAACGTACAGGTTGACCGCCACGGGGGGCGTTACCTGGCCTATGGCAAGGTTGATGGTCATAACCACCCCGAACCAGACCGGGTCCCAACCGAAATGGGCGATGACGGGCATGAAAATCGGCATCAGAAGGTAATAGATAGATATGGCGTCCAGTAGCATCCCCGATATGATCAGTATTACGTTGATCAGGGCTATCACCACGAAGGGGTTGGAACTCATGGCTATGACTCCCTCGGAGACCCTCTCAACAACCCCGAGGACCATCATGGCCCATCCGAAGATCCCGGCGAAGGCGACTACCAGCATCACCACCGCTGAAGAAGCGCAGGCGTCCACAAGGAGTTCGTAAAGATCCTTGAGGGTGAGCGTACGGTAGACGACAAAGCCTACGAAAAGGCCGTAGGCCACTCCAACAGCAGCGGCTTCCGTGGGAGTGAAGATCCCCCCATATATCCCCCCCAGGATTATCACTGGAGTGAGCAGAGCCCAGAAGGCATCCTTGAAGGCCGTTAGGACCTCCTTTGCCGTTCCGAACCTGTCGCCCTTGTAGCCTCGCGCTACGGAGATGATAAAGGCAGCGACTATAAGGAAGAGACCCACCAGGATCCCGGGAATTATCCCTGCAAGGAACAGTTCGCTGATCGAGGCTCCCGTGATAACACCGTAGACGATAAAGCCGATGCTCGGAGGGATCACTATGGCCAATCCGCTTGCCGATGAGGTCAGGGCGGCAGCGAAACCCCTGTCGTAACCGGCCTTGACCATGCCCGGGATCAGAATGGTGCCAAGGGCGGCGACGGTAGCCGGCCCCGAACCTGAAACGGCTCCCCAGAAGAGGGCCGTGATTATCGTCACAATTGCCATTCCTCCGCTCACGGGTCCCACCATTAACATGATCAGCCTGATGATCTTGTCTGAGATCTTCGCCCTCCCCATGATGACCCCGGCGAGGATGAAGAATGGAATGGCCAGTAGCGAGAATTTGGAGATGTTGGCAAAGAACACGGGAGCGAACATCTGTGCTCCCAGGTTGTACCAGTAGACGACGGCCATCCCCGCCATGCCGAGAGCGACGGCTATGGGTACCTTGAAGGCAAGGAAGATAAAGAAAAGGCCTAACAGAAAAACACCCGGATCTATGCTCATCTTTGGTCCACCTCCGGGCAGGACCCCGTCTGTGGACCAGACAGGTCATTCCATTCATGTACGCCCCTCTGGATCGTTCTCAGGATCAGGATAAAGGCACAGACAGGCACGGCCATTCCGAAGATCCACATAGGCAGCGCCATGGAGTACGTGGTCATTCCGGACCTGAACTCGCTCTTGACCATATCGATCCCATGCATGGTGAGAAGGCCGAAAAGGGTGACTCCGCAGAGGACGAATACCGCGGTCGATAACTTCTTCAGCGACGGGGGCATCCGGTCAAAGAGATAACTGACGCCGATCAGTGACCCCTTCCGGGTCGCGATCGAAGCTCCGAGCATCGTTATCCAGACGAAGAGGTTCACAAGCAGCTCCTCCGAGAAGGAGAAAGAGAAAACAGTCAGGTACCTTACGATCACATTGACAAAGGCCAGCATGGCCATGAAGAAAAGCATTGTGACACAGGTCCACTCTTCGATCCTGTCAAGTAACTTGAACATCCTTAGCACCGTTCCCTTCCTATCGGATGATCCCCGACAGATGCCTCTCCCGGGACGGGAACAGGGGAGCCACTCCTGCGGCTCCCCCTAGAGCATGGTATGTTATTTAAAGCTGGAGACAGCCTCCTCGAAGGCTTTTACGATATCGGCACCGACATTTCCGGACCACTTCTCATAGACCGCCTTGGTCATTTCGCGGAACGCGGCAAGCTGCTCCGGAGTAGGATCGGTCACTGTCATCCCCTGGGATTTGAGGAACTCGATGCCATCTCCCAGGCCTACACGGCTCACGTCGTGCACCTGCCAGTGCATGGCATCGACGGCGGCCTTCTTGATCTGCTCCTTGATATCTGGATCGAAGCTCTCCCAAACGTTCTTGTTAACGGCCAGGATAAGGGCGTCGTAGGAATAGTGCCAGTTGGTGAGGTGCTTCTGGACTTCGTATATCTTGTTCGGGATTATGATCCCGACAATGGGGTTCTCCTGCCCGTCGATAACGCCCTGCTGCAGCGAGGTAAATACCTCGCCCCAGTTCATGGCGATGGCGTTCGCGCCGAGGGCTCTCATGATATCGATGTATATAGGTGTTACGACCCTGATCTTGAGACCCTTCATGTCATCGGGGTGAGCTATGGGCTTGACATTGTTGGTGAGCTCACGGAAACCGTTCTCGCCCCATGCCAGTCCGACCATGTTGTGCTTCTCAAGGGCGTCGAAGACCATCTGGCCCGCTGCCGAGCCGGTCACAGCATCAACGGACTCGTAACTGGGGAACATGAAGGGGAGCGAAAAGGCGTTGCATTCCGGGATGATCGGGGCGATGTTGATCGTGGAGTTGAGCATGAAGTCTATAGCACCACTGGAGACCATTTCAGCCTGGCGCATCTGGTCGCCGCCGACAAGCTGGGCGCTGGGGTAGACCTTTACGTTCACCTTGCCTCCGGTGTACTCCTTGACCAGTTCGGCGAACTTGACCCCGCCCTGGCCCCAGGCAGTATCGGTGGTTACGTTCATAGTGAGCTTGTACTCACCCTTGAGTGCGGCTGAAGCTGCATCAACGCTTGCCAAACCGAAGAGCAAAGCCAATACCAGTATTCCTGTCAGCAATTTCCTCATCTTAATGTCCTGTCCGGCGAAATCCGGACAGTTCACCTCCCTCACAGGTTTTTTTACCTCCCAGTTGGGGAAACCTCTCCTCTGCCCCTGTCGTTATCCCTCCTCTCAGGATAATAAACGGTCACTGCCGTACCTCTCTACGGATCAGCCCCTGAGAAGTCTCTCCTTGCCGCCCTTCAGGTGCTCATCCATCTCTCTGGTTGCCCCCTCTCCGTCCCTTCTGCGGAGGGCTTCCAGTATCCTTCTGTGCTCACCCCAAAAAAGTTCCATGTTCCCTGGCTGTTTCAGCATGTTCACGTTGATCCCCTCGATACGGTCACGCAGGTTCGTTATGAAGTCAGTGATCATGTCATTACCGTAGGCCTTCATGAAGTAGTCGTGGAACTTACGGTCCTCTTCATGGAAAGCAAAGGCATCGTGTCTACGGAGGGCTTCTTCCTGCCGGGCAAGGTTCCCCTCGAGCACAAAGAGATCATCTTCAGACAGGGTGTGGGTAAGTTCCTTTACAACAAACTCTTCCAGGGCTATCCGCAGGTCATATATTTCCTTGACCTCGCTGATCGAAACGTCGCGGACAAAGACACCCTGGTTGGGTATGATCCTGACGAAACCCTCCATATCAAGACGCTTCAGAGCCTCACGGATAGGCGTCCGGCTTATTCCGAACCTCTGGGCGAGGTAGTTCTCCGAAATCGGTGTGTCACTGGATAGCTCCCCCCTGAGGATCAACTTCTTTATCTCCTCGTAAACCGAATCGGTCTTCGTTCTCTCTCTCAAGGATCGCATCCCCTTACTGGTATACAACCATTATTCAACTGAAATGTAACCGATATACCAAAACGTAGCCCACTTAACATCGATTGTCAAGCCTTCGGTGAACAGGAGCTGTTGTTAGATTGGCGCCACTCCGGGATAATGTTCCATGCTCTGGGTCGGAACCTGAAACTGCTATCAACTATTGAGGTGAATGACAGTGAAGATCCTTGACCTGAAGATAACACCGGGTGTTTCTGTGAGCCTTATCGACCTCCCCCTGGATTTGGATGGCTACCACGACTTCTTCGGGATCTGGCTTGTCCGGGACGAAGGAAGAGAACGGAATACCCTTGTTGATGTGGGCCCCACATCAACGGCTTCGATCCTTATCGAAGAGCTCCACACACTTGATGTTAAAAAACTGGACTATATCCTCCTTACCCATATCCACCTGGACCACTCCGGAGGGCTTGCCGAACTGCTCCGGGCCTTCCCTTCGGCGAGGGTGGCCGTCCACCCGAAGGGAAAGCGTCACCTGGTAAACCCCGAAAGGCTCTGGGAGAGCAGCCTGCAGGTCATACCGGAGATGGCCCTGGCCTACGGTGAACCCTCTCCCGTAGACGAGAGCTGCTTTATCCCCGAAGAGGTCCCTGTCCCTGGCATAACCGCCGTGGACACTCCTGGTCACGCTCCTCACCACCGCTCCTTTTTCTACTGGACCCCGGAAGGTCAGGTTCTCTTTGCCGGTGAAGCGGCGAGCACCTTTACACGCCTTGACCACCTGGTCCCAGGAGCGGGCGAAAGAAGGTACATGCTCAGGCCGGCATCCCCGCCCCGTTTTTACATCGAAACTGCGCTGCGATCGATCGAGGAACTGAAAGGCATTGATGCGTCCTTGCTATGCTACGCTCACTTCGGTTGCACGGAGCAGGTCAGGGAAATGCTGGACCATGCGGGAGAGCAGATCCGTCTATGGAGAAAGCTTTTCAGTGAGTTCCTCAACATGAAGGGATATAAATTTGAGAACCAGGTGGAAATGGGGGAACTGCTCGGCTTCGTTGTAGAAAGGGATCCATGGCTTGCCGACTTTTCGCTTCTTCCGGCGGATGTAAGGTCTCGCGAGATGCGGTTCATGCTTTCAAGCGCCGCCGGTTTTCTGGGGGCCGTCCTGGAAGAGAGAAAAGTATAGAAAGGATCACCAGTATTTCTGCCCTTCGTGGACGAGCCACCCCGGCCTGTGCTTTCCCGAGGGGTCTCGATGGGTCCAGTGGATAACCCCTCCTTCGGGATTCCACTCGTATTCGCCACTGAACTCTATCCGGTCACCGGTCCTGAGGCCGTCGATCCGGGGAGCCAGGTCTATGTTGTGGGCTATCAGCAGGGTCTGCCCGGTCGGGAGTTCCACCACGAAGCGCTGGTGCCTGCTCCCCCTGTCGTCGTCAGGAAGCAGCCTCGTAACGATCCCTCCAGCCTCTGCCTGGACTCCACCCTTCCTTTCCCGATAAAGGCTCTCCAATAGCTCTGCACCTGCAGAGACCTGTTCCGGAACCCTGATCGCTGATGGTCCCAAAAATCCTCTTTCGGCAAAGACAAGGACCAGCGCCGCCAGAACGGCAAGAATAACCAGAGATCTCCTTCTGATGGATCTCACTCCCCTTAACACAGGTCTTTTTTATGAAGAAATTCTTCGGTTGTATTCCTGCTTCTCACAGTACCATTTTGAAAGACTTTCCCAAGGTGTCATTGAACTCGTAAGGTTTGTCGAGTACACAGGATAAAGGCAGCAGCCCGATCTCTCCTCTCCTGTTTGTAGCCCTCCGAACAGAGCACCTGGATCCCCGGTACTCCTGTACACTATAACTCTTGGAAGGTATCACGTGAAAGGGGGGCCCCCCTTTGCCGGAAGCCCCCCTTCAGGAAGATTTTGGACCTGGTAAGACCAGGGACAGGTCCTACGGGAGTTCTATGAACTTTTTCTCGGTGAGGCATGCGGTCATTTTCTGGGCGTACTGGATCTTTTCGGTGGCTGTCTTGAGGAGTTCCTCTCCGGAGAGGGCCTTTCTGGCGATCCCCTGCTCGATGGCCTTCATGCCGACGGCGGTCGCCACCTCGGGGTAGACCCAGGCCTGATCCATGGTCGGGATAAGGTAGTCTTCGGAGAGGCCATTCTTCTCCGCACACTTTGAAAGGGTCTTCGCTGCGGCTATGCACATCTCGTCCGTAATGGTCGAGGCCTGCACGTCGAGGGTGCCCCGGAAGATCCCCGGGAAGCCGAGGGAATTGTTTATCTGGTTCGGGAAGTCAGACCTTCCCGTGGCAACTATCCTCGCTCCCGCTTCTTTCGCATCCCAGGGCCATATCTCCGGGATGGGGTTGGCGCAGGCAAAGAGCATGGCATCCTTTGCCATGGTCGCGACCCACTCCTTCTTGACCACGTCGGGACCCGGTTTGGTGTAGCAGTAGACCACATCAGCATCCCTGAAGAGGACCTCCGGGCCGCCTTCGATACCCTCGGGGTTGGTGGTCTGGGCAAAGTGCCACTTCACGTCGTAGGGGACGTCCTTCAGCTCGGTCCGGCCCTTGTGGAGCGTCCCCTTGCTGTCGGCCATGATAACGTTCTCCGGCCTGACCCCGGCGCTTATGAGGATCCTGGCCGTGGCTATGCTGGCAGCACCGGCCCCGAAGAAACGTACCTTCGCTTCGTCTATCTTCTTCCCCGTGATCTTGAGTCCGCTGTAGAGTCCTGCCAGGTTAACTGCCGCAGTTCCCTGCTGGTCGTCGTGCCACACGGGGATCTTGCAGTCCTTCCTCAGTTCGTCAAGTACGTGGAAGCACTTAGGCTGTGCGATGTCCTCGAGGTTGATCCCGCCGAAAGATGGCGCGATGAGCCTCACCGTCTCGATGAGCTTGTCAGGGTCCTTGGTATCCAGACATATCGCCACGGCGTCAACGCCGCCGAGGTACTTGAACAGCAGGGCCTTCCCCTCCATGACAGGCATTCCCGCCTCGGGACCTATATCACCCAGACCCAGGACCCTGGTGCCATCGCTCACCACGGCTACAAGGTTGCCGCGGTTGGTGTACTCATAGGAGAGATCGATGTCCTCCTTTATGGCCTTGCAGGGTGCCGCTACACCGGGCGTGTACCATATCGCAAAATCATTGATGTCCCTTATGCAGCACTTCGGCGCCGTCTGCATCTTCCCCCTGTAGAAAGGGTGTAACTTCATGGCGTCCTCCGCCGGTTTCCGGGCCTTCTTGATCAGGTCTTCTTTCGTTATTGCCATTATCTTCAGTTCCCCCTAAGGAGTCAGTTTGGGACACCGTGTCCCACCAGTAAGATCAAAGATCTTCAGGCAGGCTTCTACTTAGGGCATTATGATATATCCTCCCCCTGCGTTCAACCCGGCGAGTACCTCCCCGGATCTAAAAAATTTCAAGGATCCAGATAAATACAAACTGGAACCGAAAATATTCTCGGAAAATCTGACAAGTATTCAAATTTTTGTTATATCATTCCATCGGAAAGATCAAGGACCGTTTGAACGAACAGGGCAGGGCCTATCCAAAGGACATCCTCATCAATATCGAACTTGGGGTGGTGATGTGGATACTCGTTATTACCGTCCTTCTTCCCTGATCCCAGGCTGCAGAAGGATCCTCTTGTTCTTTGCAGGTAATAGGCCATGTCCTCCGCCCCCATGCTCGGCGACCTGATCTCCACCACGTTCTCTTCTCCTACTATCTTGGCCGCTGCGCCAGCCAGCACCCTTGTCATCTCTTCATCGTTTATAACCGCCGGGTAGTAATTCGCGTAGTTTATCTCTGCCTTCGCCCGGTTGGCCTCCGCAATGGAGCTGCACATCTCGGCGAATCTTTTCTCGATGAATTGTCTGTCATCGGGGTTAAGGGTACGTATTGTTCCCCTGAACTCCACCTCTTCGGGGATCACGTTGGTCGTTGTCCCCCCCTTGATCATCCCTACGGTGACCACCGCGCCGTGGGTAGGATCGATCTCCCTGCTGACTATCTTCTGAAGACCCATTATCATCTCCGCAGCGGTCGTAACAGGGTCGACGCACTGGTGGGGTCTTGCTCCATGGCCTCCGCGGCCCCTTACCTTCACGATGAAGGAGTCGACGGCAGCCATCATCTCACCGAAACGGACGCCGATCTGTCCGTTGCCGACCTCCCTGAAGAGATGACCGATATGCAGCCCGAAGATCGCGTCAACTTTCGGGTTTTCAAGACACCCCTCTTCTATCATGGGTTTTGCCCCGCCCGTCGTCTCTTCGGCGGGCTGAAAGACAAGCTTGACGTTGCCCTTCAGGCTCTCCCTGTTCTCTGAGAGGATCCTTGCTACCCCTAGGAGCATGGCTGTATGTGCATCATGGCCGCAGGCATGCATCTTCCCGTTCTTGGATGCGAAGGGAAGACCCGTCTCTTCATTTATGGGCAACGCATCCATATCTGCTCTCAGGGCTATTGTGGGACTGTCCTTGATCCCCCTGACAAGACCGACCACTCCCGTCCTCCCCATAACCCTGTGTTCGACCCCGAACTCATCCAGCCTGTCCTTGACGAACTGTGAGGTCTTTACCAGGTCGAAGTCCGTCTCTGGTATTCTGTGCAGTTCCCTTCTCCACTCGACGACTTTCTTGTGGATCGCCTTGGCGGAACCTATGGCATCCATCTCAATGCCTCCTGTAAATGCATAATTGACCCAGTATCTCTTTACCGGTTGATCAGTTTCAGGAATTCTTCGATGCTCCGTTCCGAGAGGCCTATCTCCTCAAGCCTTCTGTCAACATGATCGAACAGATTTTCCTGCAGGATCCTGGAGACCAGGGTGATAACAGAGTCCATAACCGGCGTTCCTACTCCAGCTTTCCTGGCAACACCGTGAAACAGCACAAGACCCCTTGCCACATCCTCCGTCAGATACCGGTGGTCCAGGCTGGACGGTGCTCCGATACCCCTGAACCCGCTACCCTTGCTGTACAGCGTGAAATAATCGGTGTCCGGTTCCTCCTGGTATCCCTGCAGAAAGCCTATCCTGGTGTTGGGGATGATGTCCACTCCCAGGGCCTTTCCTATACTGATACGCTCCTGGTCCAGAGCCTCAATGATCTTTCCAACGGCAGGAGTGACCCCCTCCTCGTAGAACATGAAATTCCCCCCGGTCCTTTCGATAAGGGCTGCGTTCATCAGCACTACCGGTGGGTGGAGGATGGGGTTGCTGTTCTGGAGGAAGGTCTGAAAAATATTGCTGGCAAGGGTCATTCCCGGGTAGACGGGATTGATCTTTTCAAGTATCTCGCTCCCCACTGACCTGGGAAGTCCCCCCAGAAAAAGACCTCCACGGAGCTTGTTGTAGACCTGGATCCTGGCCGGCCCTACGATCCGTACAGCATAAGGCAGTGTGTGGGTCTCTGCCAGCCTGAATTTTTCTGAGCTGAGGTCCTCACCAAGGTTCCTCAGGAATACTATAGATCCGCCGCAGGACCCCGGGCAGATGACCACCGACTGTCCCTCTTTCAGAAAAGGTGCGCAGGCCCTCGCAAAGGGTGCGATTGCGTAGGATGGCCCTACAACAAAAGTGATATCGGCACCTGTGAGAACTTTTTCAAGATCATGACCAGAATAATGTACTTTTGCAAAACCCTGCATGCGGCCCTCGGATAATATTCCGCCGGCCTCTCTGATCGCAGAGATATTTTCATTGAATTGCGGGAGATCATAAAGGTAAACATCGTGTCCGTTACTAGCAAAATCAAAAGCGACCGCTGTTCCGCCGTTGCCTGAACCTAACACTGCAATTTTCATTTCGAGGGTCCTCCTTCCACGATTGGGACCAGCAATTTGGTGTGAAAACTTGAGGTGAAAAACTGAAAAAGTTTCCTGACCAGTCCCTCTGGGAAAAGGGACAGGTAACCACGAAGAAGTTACTCTTCGTGATCACCTGTCCAAAGCATAATTTGAAAATGACTAGAATGGTCCGTAATGAGTCACTGCAGCCACGACCATCATGGCCGCTGCCACCAGGTGAAGCGCCACCATCAGGGGCAGGATGTACTTGACCCATTTCTCGTAAGGTATCTTCGCGATACTAAGTCCCGCCATCAGGACTCCCGAGGTCGGGAAAAGAGAATTGGAGAGACCGTCACCCATGTGGAAAGCCAGTACGGCGGTCTGCCTTGTCAGTCCAACCACATCTGCAAGCGGGGCCATTATTGGCATGGTCGCAGCCGCCTGACCGCTTCCGGAGTTGATAAAAAAGTTGATGCAGGACTGAACTGCAAGCATGGCTACGGCCGCTATGGACCGGGGCAGGAAGGTAACGATCTGTGCGCCCGCATGGATTATGGTGTCTATTATCTGGCCGCTCTCCATTACCACAACAATACCCCTCGTAAGCCCAACGACAAGGGCACCGAAAGTCAGGGACCTGGCACCCTCGATAAAATCGGTGGCAACCCTCCCCGGGGAATTTCCGCCGACCAGGCCGGAGAGAATGCCCATCGTAAGGAATGTGGCCGTCAGATCAGAGCTGGTGCTCCATCCATGGGTAACACCGTAGATTATGAACCCGAAACCCACTACAACTATCAACAGCACCAGTTTCTGCCTGGTGGTCAATTCAGTGAAATGCTGCTGCTCGCTCTCCTCCTCCTTAACGGTCTGCTCCAGTTCATAGACTATGCTCTGGGCAGGGTCGGACTTGATCTTCATGGCGTAACGCAAAATATAAAAAGATCCTACAGCCCAGAACAACAGTTGCGTGATCCACCTTAATCCCATTCCGGAGAAAAGGGGCAAACCCGCAATACCTTGTGCAACCCCGACAGTGAACGGGTTGAGGGCGCCACCCGCAAATCCTGCCAGGGCACCGATCGTTACCATTGACATACCTACCAGCGCATCGAAACCAAGCCCCCTTGCAAGAACGACCCCCATGGGAATGAATATCAACGTCGATTCCGCCATCCCGAAGGTTGCCCCCCCAAGGGAGAAGATCAGCATCGTAACTGGTATCAGTATCTTCTCTTTACCCGAGAGCTTCCTTACCATAGCCGCTATCCCTGTCTCGATAGCTCCCGTCCCGTTGATCATGCCGAAGGAACCACCGATAATGAAGATCAGGAATATGATCCACCCCGCCTCGTTCATCCCCTTAGGGATTGCCTGCATGACGGCAAAGGGCTTGATGGGGTTCTGCGGCACATTCTTGAACGAAGCAGCGTCCACTACCGTTCTGCCCGTATTCGGATCTGTCACCCTGTCGTAAACTCCGGCTGGAATGATATAGGTAGCTACAGCCGCTATCAGGATGATGCAGAAGATCAGAACATAAGTGTGAGGAACCCAACTCTTCTTCTTTTTCCCGACTGAAGGCTCGTTCTTACCGGGCTTCATTTCAAAACCTCCCAACACAGAATGGATGAATCCTCGGTAAACCGGTTACTCTACAAAATTCTTTCCTGTCACCTCCCTGCAAGGTTTTGGGGATGATCCCCGGTCTTTCTCCTTTTTCGGCAGATCCCCAGGTCAAAGGTTCCAGCTAGAACCGCAGGCCTTTTCCGGGAAGAACTCCGGTGAGAGACCCATCCCTTGCAACCTCCGAACCGCCGACAATGACCCTTTGAATTCCGCTCGGAACTCGTGTGGGCTCCTCGTAGGTCGAGTTGTCGATGATCGTCTCCGGATCGAAGACGACCAGGTCAGCGTCATAACCTTTCAGGATCCTGCCTTTCTTCAGGCCGAGGCGCTCCGCCGGCATCCTGGTCATTTTGTCTATCGCTGTATTGAGGGCTATTCTCTTCTGTTCTCGCACATACCTGCCCAGAACCCTGGGGAAGGTACCGCTCGACCTGGGGTGAGCAACTCCCTTTTTTACGTCGCCATCGCTTGCTACCATGGCAAGGGGGTGGTTCATTGCCTCAATGACCTCCTCCTCCTTCATGACGTAGCCTACGATACGGGTCTCAGGTGCAGTTCTTCTCAGCTCTTCGAAGATCTCCTCTGTGCAACGCTGTCCCTTGTACTTGCCTGCGGCAACACCGAGGGCGTCATACCCGACGTTCCACCTCTCCATGAAACCGGTCTCGAACCCGGGACTCCCTATAAACGTGCTGAAGGAATCATAGGGGTATACATCGGTCATTACGTCCACGCCGAATTTGCGGGCCGTTTCTATCATCTCCAGCCCCTGGGACATCTGACCTGCTGCACAGCAGCTCCCGATATGGGATATCTGGAACTTCACGCCCGTTTCCCGGGATACAATGACCATTTCGGCCAAAGCTTCAGGGGATCTTTTCGTGCTGTAGCGATAATGAGCGGAGACCATCTTCCCCGGGTATTCTGCGATAACCCTGCTGAGCTGAATCATCTCCTCGGTGGATGTACCGGGGGTATACTCAAGACCGAAAGATACTCCCAGTGCACCCCTCTCCATCTCTTCCCGGAGGATCGAGGCCATCATGGAGACCTGCTCCAGGGAGGCTCCCCCCCATCTGTCGGTACAGCCGACAAGCTGTCTTAGTACATCGTGACCCACCAGTACGGCGCAATTCACCGGAGACCCCTGCCGGTCGACAATATCGAGATAGCTGCCGACACGGACCTCCCCAAGCCCGCAGTTACCTCCTACGACGGTGGTCACGCCCATCAGTGCCATACTGTTGAAGGTCTCATAAGGGATCGAGTCACCCTGGGGTTTGTCTTCGTGCATGTGAATGTCAATAAATCCGGGAGACACGGTCAACCCCTCGGCGTCGATGGACTGCCTGGCAGGAATATCCTCTGTAGATATTTCGACGATCTTTCCGTCGACGATCCCGATGTTACCCCTGAAGGGACTATCCGAAGGATCAATGATGTTCCCGTTCCTGATAACAAGGTCCAGCATGGTGGCCCTCCTTTCGTGGTTGAAAAGTTGGTGTTGAAGCCCCGCCGCGTCCTGTTCCGTGATAAGGGAGGGCTATCCTCCGGTGGATCAGATCTCTGTAACGGTCTCTTTCAGCGAGACGCCCAGTCTTTCCAGCTCTTCCATGACTGGGCCGTAGATCTCGGGAAGGACCGGGATGTGTACACCCGGTGTACGGATCTTTCCCTCGAGGATGAATCTTGCCGCTATAGCAGGCGGCAGCCCCGTTGTTCTTGCGATTGAGGTATCCCCGCCTGGAACACCCACATCGATGAGTGTGGAGCGGAATACCTTCTTCCTGTCCTTTCCTTTGAAGGAAGCAATGAACTCGTCCTGCAGGATCACCAGGTCCTTTTCACCCTTGTCATAGACCAGTTTCTCCGCGAAAAGGCGGGAGACAACGTCCCTCGGGCTCCCCTTGGCGAAGGGCACTGGGCCGTCATCGAGGAGACCGAGCCAGCGAAACCTGAGCATCACCGTCGAATAGGGTTCCAGTCTCAGCCTCTTGCAAAGGCCCGAAACAATGTCGCTCCCCTCTTCAAGTCCGGCCATTTCGGCCATAAAGGAACTGAAGGTCTTACCTTCCATGTCGAGAATGTTCTCTTCAAAGAGTCCCAGGGAATTCATTTTGCAGATCGTCTCACACCACCCGGGGTAACGGATGGTCCCCCGGTAGATGCTCTTCGCTTCTGGTATTCCGTAAACGTCGAGGTAGGGCAGGGAGTCTGCATTGGCGTAGACCTCGAACCAGCCCAGACCCTCTATTTCCTCAAGGTAGACGTGTTCATAAGTCTCTCCGTCGGGCCATTCGAAGGTCCTGCCGTCTATCATTACCCGTGCGTCCCTCTTGCTGGCACCGATAAGGCTCGCGGGAGCCCAGGAAAGCTTGTAACCCCAGGGATTGGTATTCGCATCAGCGGAGGGGATGGCCCCGCAGATCGAACGGAAGGACTCCACCTCTCCCCCCTCTCTGCGGATCCTGTCTATAGTCCTGGCCGCTGACATGTGGTCGATCCCGGGATCAAGGCCCAGTTCGGTCACAAAAGTGACTCCCGCTGCAGCGATATCCTTCGAAAGATCTTTTGTCTCCTTGTCCAGATAGGCAGGGTGAACAAGGGGGATCCTGTTCTTCAGGCACTCTTTTGCCATAGGGGGCATGAAAGCCGGCGGGAGAAGGTTAATAACTATATCGGGCCCGATCTCGTCGATAAGCCTTCCACCCTGGCTCCCTGCATCACATACATGGATATTTGCCCCGGGGATTCCGGAGACTGTCTGCCTGAGGTTTTCCTCAGAGACATCAGCCACATGAATGACCGTACCCTCCAACCTGCCCAGGTAATCTACGCAGGGTCTGGAAACCCTTCCGGCGCCCAGCACAAGAACCTTTTTCATAAAAAAGCACTCCTCCGTGATAGAAAGATCTGCCTGTCGGCCGGTCGATCAAAGGGACCCGGCAACGAGCTCGACAAGACTGATGAAATCGAAAACTGGCAGCTTCGTGGATCTCCTTATGGATGATGCAAAGGGGGGCAGGTCGGTGCACTCCAGGACGAACGCCCTGATCCCCGGATACTCCCGTACTGCCTCTTCGGCTGTCCCCGTTACTTCCTCCTCCACAGCCTCGAGATCTATATCCATATCGGGGTCAGAGAAGATCTTGCCCCACTCAGGACATTTTTCCAGTCCAAAGACCCTCAGTGAGACCTCCTCATGGATGCCCACCGCCTCCAGGTGTTCCTTTTTCAGGGCAGCTTTCTTGGCAGTAATGACCCCTATCTCCTCTTCCGGGCCCAGCATCTTATGGACCAGTGGGACCTGCAGAAGGCTCGAGGTGAAGACCGGCACATCAAGCGACGACGCCAGTTCCTTCTGGAAGATGGCGTTGAAACCGCAGCTCGTAGTGATGGCCCGCACCCCATCGGAGATCATCGAACGGGCCTCTCTGATCATCTCCTGAAGTACTCCCATGTCAGGATTTTCAAGTATGGTCTGGATATTGGCACCCCTGACCCGACAGAAACGGACAGGGAAACCGTAGGAATCGGGGTTGGTGCTGTTCCCTTTCAGGGACTCGAGCTGGACAAGGCCTCTGGGAACGTGCCCTGCTTCCCAGCAGAGGACCCCTATCTTCGGGGATGTGCCGGTGGTGGTCATTGTTTCACTCCTTCAATTTGGGATAATGAGATCCCCAACAATTCTGAGGATCGGCGGTCCCCGGTCCTGCCAGGGACCGCCACTTCCTTTGCAACGTTATTGTCGTCCTGCTTCAGGACTAGCCGATGAAACCGATTACGATGAACAGCGCTGCCGAAAGGGCCGCAGCTGTCAAGGCGTAGGGTAGCTGGGTCGCAACGTGGTCCATGTGGTCGGAAGCCGCCCCGAAGGATGAGAGACAGGTCGTATCAGAGACCGGCGAGCAGTGGTCTCCGAAGAGGCCTCCTCCTACTACTGCCCCCACAGTGGCGAGAACGACGCTGTTGATCTCTCCCCCCGAAAGATTCATTGCCACGGGAAGGACAAAGGGAGTAAGAATGGCATAGGTACCCCAGGAAGTCCCGGTGAAGAAGGAGATCAAAGCGCCTGTAATGAAGGTGATCACCGGGAGCATCCCTGCCGTCATCCAGCTCTGGGTGAGTGAGATGATGAACTGCTGAGCCCCCAATGATTTGGATATGGTGTTGATGCAGTATGCGAGTGCAAGGATCAGTATCGCCGGAAGAACGGCCTTGATGCCGTTCACGGCAACATCCATTCCGTCCTTGACGCCCTTGAAATACCCTCCGAAGCTCATGGCCACAGCCTGGAACATAACCGCGGCGAAAAAGGCCTCCAGGATCTTGGTGCTTCCCAGGATCATGAAGGTACCAAGAGCGATACCGATCACTATAAGGACCGGAACAACAAGGAACACAAAGAGATTGACCTTTTTGTCCGGTATGGGTTTGATCAGGTCCATCTCTTCACCGGTAAGGGGTGTCGCTCCGTCGCGAATGACCTTGCCTTCATTCTTGGCTCTAAGCTCCGCCTTTCTCATCGGTCCATAGTTGGGGATTATCCCGTAGGCAATAAGACCCGCAAGGATCACGGCGAACCACCCGTAAAAGTTGTAGGGGATGGCCTTGACAAATACGGACATTCCCTCCGCTGCCGTCTCGATGGGACCATAGCCCTTGAGGAGCCCGGCAATATAGACGGCCCACCCCGTCAGTGGTATGAGGGTGCATACCGGAGCGCTTCCCGAGTCCAGGGTGTATGCAAGCATCTCCCTTGACACCTTGTACTTGTCGGTCAGGGGTCGGGCTATAGGTCCGCTGAAAAGAGGACTGAAGTAATCGCTGAAGAACACGAAAATACCCAGGAGCCAGCCAAACCCTGAAGCCGCCCTCCTGGTTCTGATCTTTGTCCCTGCCCATTCAGCGAAAGCTCCAATGACACCTGCCCTGAGGTAGAAAGCCACCATGATCCCGACGGCTACCTCTATCATCATTACCCAAATGAAATCGGCGTTCCCAAGTGCGTTCTGAAATAGTTTAGAAAGCCCGGTGGCGGGGTCGAAGCCCGCAAGGATAACGCCCAGAAGACAGCCAATGACCAGAGAGAATACCGCATCTTTTGTCCTGAAAGCCAGGAACAACGCCAGTACGACAGGGAGCAACGAAAGGATACCTCTTGCTTCTACACCTTCCATCTTCCATTCTCCTTTCTGTCAATGAATGGCCTTGCCTTGGAACTGCAAACAGGTCATCGTGCGGTTATGGTGTTGCATCTCCCCTCCTTTCCTCAGGTTGACCGGGCCTTTCCAGGCAGTCAGATCAGGGATAACCTGCCTTCACAGGTAACCTGCACGTTGCTGTGAGAGAAAAAAGCTTCCTTGACCGTGTTGCTGCTGTCCGTAACCAGGGTCACCCTGGTTACGTCCGGTCCTCCAAGGGTGAATCCCCCCCCTGACTCCAGGTCCAAAGAGAAGGACCCGCCACTCTTTGTCAGGTCCTTCATGTCGAAGGTCCCGTCATTCAAGGCTGCTATACATACCGCAACTGATCCGGTGCCGCACGAAGGCTCGATCAGGTTTCTTGGGATCGAATGGGGGAAGATAACCCTGAGGTCGTTTCCTTCCCTCTCAGGGTGGTCGTCGTAAAGAGCCAGATCCAGGCCGGCCCAGGGAGAGCCGGCAAGGAATTCTTCCTGCATTGCAACGATCTTGTTTCTTGTCTTGTCGTCCAGATTCACGATATCGGAGTCGGGCAGAAAATTTCTGAGTTCGTCGGAGTGTATCACCAAAAACTTTCCTATCCTCCAGGACTTTGCGCCTTCGAGGACCAGGGGCTCGATGCCCTGCTGGTATATCTCTTCGAGGAACCCGGTCATGTCCGTCTCGGTGGAGGAGGAGGTCCCTTTCCCATGGATCCGGATAGGGGTCACACCTGCCGGTGTCCCCAGCAGCAATGTGCTCTGACTGCCAGGGTCCAGACCAAACCTCTGTGCCCATCCTGTCGAGGCCAGGACCTTGCCCAGCACCTGCGTGAGACCCCCGCAAGCAGAAATGAACTTCCTGGAGGCCCTGCCGACAATGCGAAGGACCAGGTCGCAACCGTCCTCTCCGGGATAGAGGATACCCGCCTCATGGGAGCATAGGAACTTGTCATCCAGCACGGCAAGCGAGGTCTCTAGCTCCCTCCCTTCAGGCAACTGCCTTCCGTCCAGGATCGTAATGGTGTTTCCGCCCATATGTCCCTTAATAAAGTCCAGTATCATGGGTTGAGATCTCCCTCCCACTCCTCTTCCACGCGGCCGGCTGCAAGGCCTCGTCTCTGCAGCTCCTCCATGTAGGGTTCGAAGGGCACCTCAGTGGGATCGACGACCCCAGTTTGGGATATCCTGCCGTCAAGGATCATCTGGGCACCGATCGACATGGGGAAGCCCACGGTCCTCTGCATGGCTGTGAAGCCTGTCACAAGGTCCCTCCTGTCGGTGATCTGCCATATCACTCTCTTCTTTTTACCGTCCTTCAGTCCTCGAACGTCCGCCCTGATCAGGGCCACATCCCTCTCGTCGTCCCTGTAATAGAACTGTTCCTGGGAACCCAGGAGGCTGGCGCAGAACTCCACCGGACTTATCTCCTTATTCCCACACCTGACAGGCTTTTCGCAGAGAAAGCCGCACTTGGCCATCGTCTCCCAAAAAGCCCCGTGTCCTGGCCAACGGCAGATATAGCGCCCCATGGAACGCACCTTGCCTTCAAGCCCGAAAAGTCTCGCGAAATGCTCGGAATCACCGTTGGGGAAACACTCCAGTGGGCCCCCCATCTCCTGAAGATCAAGGATATGGGTGTTCTTTGGCGAGAACATCTCGTCGGCCGGGATCTCCACGACCCTTCCGTTGTCGAAGACTTTGGCTGGTCTCAGATAGGAACGCATTACCCCGATAATGGACCAGGTGAACTTGTAGCGAAGGGGATTGCCTGACGATGCCAGTTCAGGGAAACCTGCTCCGTAGGAGTGGAAGACATGGACCTCGTCGAGCTCTTTGAGGGCTCTGCTGCCAAGAACAAGGTCTATGCCGGGGTCCATCCCGAACTCCTGGAGGATGGTAATGCCCGCCTCCCTGGCCATCTTGTCAAGTTCGTCAAGCTCCTTCCGCTGGGCTTCCACTCTCAGGGGATCCTGCTCACCGGGATTGGTTAGATACATTGAAGAGACGAGACTCACTCGTGCTTCGGCGGCAGTCTTTGCCGTCTGGAAGGCCAGAAAACCCGGAAGGAGCTCCACCACAACGTCGGCCTTGGTGATAAGCTCCTTGACGGCGACGGGATCGGACGCGTCAAGATTTACGGCGGTAACCTTTTTTGAGCCCAGTTTTGAGACCTCTTCCGAAAGACCGGGGGAGGAATCCGCAACAACGACAGTATCCACCAGATCACAATTTACAAGATCGAAAAGCGAAGCCCTTCCCTGCATTCCATATCCTAACTGAACAACGGTTTTCCCCATCCTCAAGTCCCCCAATGATTTTTTTAATAAATTCTTTAATGTATCCATTAATAAAGTGTAAAAAAATTTCACTTAAACTCTGTTGACCGGTATGGCAGACAACTTCAGGATGTATCCATTTTTGTGTTTTTATCCTACCGTTTATTTTCCTTCTTCCCTGTCTTTTGTCAAGACTCTGGCCTGGGGTATGATACCTCCGCAAACTCCCCGTCAACCCATAAGTAGATAGTTGTAAGTTCGGGATACGTGTTCTCTCATCTTCTGCTCCGCAAGACGGGAGTCCCTGGCTTTGATCGCCTCCAGTATGGCCCTGTGCTGGCTCGGGGTCAGCTGCTCGATCGCATTTTTTTCCTGGGGTCTGTAGAAGCTGTCGAAATAGAAAATATAGATATTGGAACGCCAGAATATATTCCTGCACCACCTCTCCAGATACACGTTCCTGGACGCCTTCGCTATCCCCGTGTGGAAGAGCTCGTTGTTCTCGGCAAAGATCTCCTTCTCCTTTTCCCTTACCGCATTCTCATCGGTCTCTATGAAGCGGGCCAACCTCGAGAGCTCTTCATCACTGGCATTGATCGCCGCCAGAGCAGCGGCCTTTCCCTCAACCGCTTCTCTGGCGGAAAAGATCTGTGCCGCATCCTCAGGAGTGGGTAACGGAATGAAACAACCCTTCTTTGGGAGCTTGTTCAAAAACCCTTCAGTGACAAGTCTTGAGAGAGCTCTGCTGACGGGTGTCCGGCTCATCTCCAGTCGGGAGGCAAGGTCCACCTCCAGGAGAAAATCCCCTGGCCTGAACTTGCCGGACAGGATAAGGCTTATGATCGATCTGTAGGCTCTTTCTTCTGCATTGTCCTTCACACTTGACCCCCCTGATGGTAGATGGATACATCGATGATGTATCCATTAGTTTAAAACCGGGAACATGGGTTGTCAAAAGCAAAATGACCTTGAGACAAGCTTAAATTGAAGTGTTTGATTTGACTGGAAATGAGTCTTTCCAGTAGCATGGTCCTACCCTATATTCACGGGTGTTCTTGCTGTTTCAGGTCATAGCATGCGGAGAGAATATTATGGCAAAGATCGGCTCCTTCGAATTCAGCCTCCGGGAGCTCGGGGGGTCCCTGGGCGACCTGGGGACTCTGCTTCCCCTGGCCGTGGGCTATATAACCGTCTGCGGCATCGACCCTGCGGGGATGCTGGTGTTCATGGGACTTGCGAATATCCTCACCGGGATCATCTACCGGCTCCCCATGCCCATAGAGCCCATGAAGGTTCTCGCCGTAATGGCCATAGCCCAGGCATGGACCCCCGACAAGGTCTTCATGTCGGCCTTTGCTATGGGAGTTACATGGCTGATCCTGGGCTTCTCGGGGGCCATAACATGGATCGCATCCCGCACCCCCCAGGCGGTTATCCGGGGGATCCAGCTCTCGCTGGGCCTGCTCCTGGCTATGCAGGGCTTCCGGATGATCGATGGCGCCTGGATCCTGGCCGGCCTTTCGATACTGCTTATACTGGTCCTGAGGGATAACCGCTTCGCCCCGGCTTCGCTGGTTCTTGTCCTCGGCGGCGTGCTTCTGATGGCTTTCAGGGGTGACCTGTCCCAGATCCAGTCCGTCACCTTCACACTCCCTCCTCTCCACCCCCTCCGTCTGGAACTGTTCTGGCCTTCCATGAGGGACGGAGGGTTCTCGCAAATTCCCCTGACAGCTACCAACGCGGTCATCGCTACTTCAGCACTGATATCCAGGTACTGGCCCGACCGATCAGTCTCGGCAAGGCATCTCTCGATCAACATGGGCGTAATGAACCTCCTGGGCCCGTTCATAGGCGGTATCCCCCTTTGTCACGGGGCAGGTGGCCTTGCCGGACAGTACTACTACGGCGCCCGAACGGGAGGAGCGAACGTGATCGAAGGCTTCCTTGAGATACTGCTCGGCATCTTCTTTGCCGGTCACATAGCTACCATTTTCAGGTCCTTCCCCATGGCGATCGTGGGAGCGATGATGATCATGGTCGGCGTAGAGATGGCGAAGTTCACCAGATCTGTGAGAGGCCCAGGAGAGTGGTCAGTTGTTGCAGTTACCGTCGGTTTCTCCCTGTACCTGAACATGGCGGCGGGATTCGCCGCAGGACTCGCTGCGGCATGGATCATTGCGGGACACGGCAAGACAGGCAACTGAAGCCGACAACTCTGACCGCTTGCTGCAGGAGCTGATATATGATAAGATCATATCGCTAACTTGCATGATAAACCCTTATGGGTATGTAGACGGAGGTGGATGAAATGAAGTTGAGCGCCCGCAATGCCCTGAAGGGCAAGGTTAAGGAAGTCAAGGCCGGGGCAGTGAACACCGAGGTGATAGTGGAGCTCAAGGGAGGAGAGGAGATCGTCTCCATGATCTCAAAGGATTCCGCCGATAAGCTGGGCCTGAAACCTGGCAAGGAAGTTTACGCTGTCATCAAGGCCTCCAACGTGATGATCGGTGTTGACTGATAACCTGCCCTGAATACAGGACCAGTTCAGGTGAGACAGGGGCCCCGGCCTGAACCGGGGCCCCTTCTTTATGACTTCGGCTATTCCACCAGCAGTGCTTCTACGCCCGCAGGAACCTTCTCCCCAGGCGTGATGGTCTGCGGGCCGACGATGTCCTGCCCCATCTCTTCGAATACCTTCAACCCGCCATCCTGGGCAAGAATGAACTCAACCAGTTTCAAAGCGCCCTCCATGTTCGGGGCATCCTTTGGGATCACCAGCCCGTATACGATAGGTTCACCCTTGACGGTCATCTTCTGTCCCGGCTCCTTGCCCGCCAGCTCCACCGAAGCGGCAGCGTACTTCTCAGCGAAACCAGGGTCCTTCAGGTTGATCTCGTCGGGAAGGTCAAGGTAGTTCAGCCCGTGCTGGACAGCTACAGATTTGTACTCGAAGGCGTAATCCATGGCTCCGCTCTCGACCATGGCCACCAGGTCGATGGCTTTCGGACGTACCGCTCTCTCGGGGTGTTCCATTGCCCTGGCATAAAGGTCCTTGTCACCGTAGAACTCCTCGGCCAGCTGAAGGACCATCAGGCTCCTGTACCCACAGGGATCGGCGTCAGGCTCGGAGTGCCCCCAGCGTACATCGGTACGCATAAGAACCTCTGTCCAGTTATCCTTGTTGATCTCTCCGGCATACTTCGACTTGGGACCGTACATCAGGACTATCGCGTTGCTTGCGAACAGGACGTTCCAGTCCGCTACGGCCGGACGAAGCAGTTTTTCGATCACCATGTAGTCAGCTGACAGGAAAACGTCGCAGGCACCCCCCAGGTCGGTTATCTTCCTGGCAAGGGCGGCGCTGCCGCCGGCCTCACGCTGCACATCCACATCGGGGTTTGCCTTTTCATAAAGCCCCTCGATCTCTGCCATGGGGGCCGAAAGGCTTCCCGCGTGGAAGACGATCACCTTCTCTCCTGCCAGAGCCGCTGTCGCCGTCGCGACCACTAGCAGGGACAGGACCGTTACCAGTAAAACACTTCTTTTGAACTTACCCATTACCCTTGCACCTCCGTTAAATTGGATTATCTCCCTTGAAAACATGTATCGCTTCAGGGCAGAATCCTACCCTGCACTCTCCTCCGGGGTGAACGTCCTCCCTGACAAGTGCCGAGGAGAGCATCCTCCCGGTGAGACGAAGATCTTCCACCTGGAAGACCACTTCGAAGGCCATACCTCTTGGAACTATGGAGACCACCCGGCCGGAGAAGACATTCTCCGTATCCTCCAAAAGATCGCCCCCTATCATCACGTCCTCCGGACGTATCCCGATCAGGCACTCCCCTACCCTCTGCTGTCCGTTCAGGACAAGGGACACTCCCCCTTCCAGGCACGCCCTTCTGCCCTTCACGCTGGAAGGGAAGAGATTCTTCATTCCGACGAACTCCGCCACGAGCCTGTTAGCCGGTTCACGGAAGACGGTCTTGACGTCGCCCACCTGCTGAAGGGACCCTTCGACTATCACGGCGACCCTGTGTCCAAGGGAGAGGACCTCGTTGAAATCGTGGGTCACCATCATGATGGTCATACCCTCCCGGTTTATCCGGGAGAGGTAGTCCTGCAGATCTTCCCTGAACCTGGGATCAAGGGCCGATATCGGTTCATCGAGGAGGATCACCGATGGCTTTACCGCAAGGGCCCTGGCCAATGCCACACGCTGCTGTTCCCCTCCGGAAAGGGTATCCGGGGACCGTTCAAGCAGGCGCTCAAGTCTTAGCAGCCTGAAGAGCCCCTCCACATGGCCGGGGTCTGGATCCCTGAGGAATCTCAGGCCCCACCGGATGTTCTCCTCAACAGTCATGTGCGGGAACAGGGCATAGTCCTGGTAGACAAGGGCTACCCTTCTTCTCTCGGGAGGGAGCCCTGTGACATCGCGACCCCCGATAAGGATCCTTCCTCCCGAGGGATGCCTCAGTCCTGCTATCGACTCCAGAAGAACCGTCTTCCCCGCGCCGCTGGGGCCAACCACCATAAAGAACTCTCCCTTGTCAACGGAGAGGGAAAAGTTATCGAGTACGAACTCGCCGAGATCAATTGAAAGGTCGGCCAGTCGGATCAACTTCCGGCACCATCCCTGCGTTTCCCGGAAACCAGGACCCTGAGAACGACGAACATACCCAGACAGACCAGGATCAGCTGCACCGCAATAGGCGTTGAGTACTTCAGGCCGAAAGTGGCGAACCGGTCGTAGATCAGCGTGGGGGCCACCATCGGGTGGTAGGCGATGATCACGATGGCGCCGAACTCGCTGACCCCCCTGGCCCAGCTCATGATCAGGCCAGAGACGAGCCCTCTCTTCGCGAGTGGCAAGGTGATCCGGAAGAATACATGGGGAAAGGAGGCTCCAAGGGTGCGTGAGACATTCTCAAGTCTTGGCGACACTCCGTGGAAGGCATCGCGGGCCGCATCGACGTAGAAAGGTATCGAGACGAACATGCAGGCCAGGATTATCCCCAGATGGCTGTTGACCGGGGAAAGTCCGGCCTTCACAAGCATCGCGCCGGCCGGGGCCTTGGGAGAGAAGGCCATCAGGACGGCTATGCCAGCGACAGTATGGGGTACCATTATCGGGACATCGATCACCGCTTCAAGCACCGACCTGCCTTTGAAGTCCTGACGGGCCAGGAAGTAGGCCAGGGGTGTCCCGAAGATGGCGATGATCCCCGTTGCAGCTGCAGCGGTCCATATGCTTCGCCAAAGGGCCCCGACGACCACGCTGTCCCGTGAGGTGGACACCACCAGACCCCAGTCGGCCCTGAAGAACATCCCCGCAAGGGGCCATATGATATAGACCACCAGGAAAGAGCCCATGAGTAGCATGAACCAGCGTTCCCTGAACTTGCGATCCAAAGAGATACCCCCAGACAAAAAAGAGGCCGCCCCCCAAAGAACCGGAGGCGGCCTCTAATATCGGCTGACCGCTCCTCCTTTCCAATCAAGGGAGGCCTTCCCGTTTCCGGGAAAACCCGTCGGTCGCTCCCCGTGGATCGAGATCCCTTAGGGGATACGGCTCGGAGGATGCCCAAGTATCAGGCATTAAGAATGCTAACACAACCACACAGTGATGGCAATGATAATCCTTATCGTTAGAGCCGGGTAACTCCCTCCTGAGATACAGCCAGGTATCAGGTCTTTGCCTGACGATCAGGGAGGCATGATAACGAATGGACAACCAGGGGGGTGAGCATTATTATGAAATTGTTCATTTAGAAACTCAATTAAACAAACCACGCAAGGAGGTGGCCTTTTGAGAGGAAAGTTCAGGATCAGGGAGGACTACGTCTACAAGATGCCGGTACATTTCGGGGGTTATGCCTTCGCTCCGGTAAGGACGGTCTACGGGGATATGACCACCATAATGATGGGCTTCGAGACGGACCAGGAAGAACTGCTGAAGCTTATTCCCGAAGATTTTGAACTGCTTCAGCCTGTCGTTCACGTACAGTACGCGAACTGCCGCGAGGTGGACTGGATGTCAGGCGGAGAGTACAGGCTTATCCAGCTCTCCTCCCCCGTCAGGTACGAGGGGAACTCCGAGGGACTGGAGGGAGAGTACCCACTGGTAATCTGGGAGGACAAGGCCTGTCCCATCATTGGAGGCCGCGAGGAGGACGGGATGCCCAAGGTTTTCGCCGATATCGCCGTCGAGCGCCATTCAGGCGATCACTGGTTTACCTCTGCCAGTTACGAGTGCAACACATTCCTCACCCTCGATCTTGACAGGAAAGAGGAATTGGGAACAGAAGAGCTCGCCAGATTGAACGAGAATCCCAGGATCAACTTTTTCGGATGGCGCTACATCCCCCGGCTCGGGAAGGGCGGAGCTTCCCTGAGTCATGCGACGCTCTATCCCCAGGAAGCAACAATGATACGGGCGTGGAGAGGCGATGGAAGGGTCAGATGGCATCCATTTACGCTTGAGATGAACCTTGTCCAGTTCAGTGCGATCTGTTCCCTGTCGAATCTTCCCGTTCTAAGGTATCTGCCCGCCCTGATGACAAAGGGTTCGGCAAGGCTCAACGTCGGGGATTCAAGAACCCTTCCCTAGGGTCCAAAGGAGGCCGGGAATGGAAGGATACTTCGAGAACAAGGTTGCCGTTGTTACCGGTGCGGCATCAGGATTGGGCCTGGGCTTGACGGAGCACCTTCTGGCAAGGGGCGCCCGGGCTGTTTTCATGGGCGATATCAAGGAGGACAACCTCGAGAAGGAGTCTAAAAGGCTGAACCAGCAGTATCCGGGCAGGATTCATCCATTGTTGACCGATGTCACTAAACTGGAACAGGTCCAGGGACTGATCGAGGCGGCCAGATCATTCGAGGGCCATCTCGACTTCGTCTTCAACAATGCCGGTATGGGCATGACCCTCCCCACGGAGCAGATCACTTTCGACATCTGGAGGTTCATCGTGGACCTGAACCTCATGGGCGTCGTCCACGGCACTTACACCGCCATACCGATAATGCGCAAACAGGGGTCCGGCCATATCGTGAACACGGGGTCCGTGGCAGGCCTGTTCCCCGTCCCCTACCAGGCCTTGTACGCTGCCACAAAAGGGGCGATCATAAGGATGACGGAGAGTCTTCAGTACGAACTGGAAACGGAGGGTCTCACCTTCAGCGTCTTCTGCCCCGGGAACGTAAGGACGGCCATATTCGGTGACATGACACCCCCGCCCGATTCCATCAGCGTCGACGAGGCGGTGGACTACGTCTTCGGGGAACTGGAGAAGAAAGAGATGGTTATAATCCTTCCCGAAAACTTCCGGCAATTCGATGCCCTTTTCCGGCAAAAGAGAGAGGAATTCGACAGGATGGCCCGGCAGATCGCCGCTGAGCGACGGGAGAACTACCGAACAAAGGGGACATATTTCTAGGATCTGCGTCTCCCTTCCCGAACAAGATACTTGACCCAAGAAAGAGGGGGCCCCGGAAGGGGCCCCCTGACACGATCACGCTTCAGAAGACCTTCAGACCGCCTATCGCTCCATCTTTTTCTGTATCCCGTCGATCACGGACATTATGCGCATCAGGTACAGGAGAAGCCCGCCGTTCGCGGCAAGTATCACTCCTACCACCAGGCCGGGTATGAGGTTATGGACCAGCATGGAAGTCCCGAACATGATGGAGACGACATTCATCGTCACCTGGACCAGGTTGAGTCTGACCAGTATCGCCGGGACAGGACCACCTCCCCGGCCGGAACCCCCGATGATGGGAGTGAAGATCCTCTTTAGCATCAACCCTCCCCCGAGAATGTTCAAAACTCCGATAAGGACCGTCAGCGAGGGTACGAGGACCCCGGGAATAATGCAAGACACCGCTCCCAGCAAGATGAAAAGAGATCCGATGATGATCATCAGCCACGTACGGGGGAAGGGACCTATGGGAGAATTTCCTGTAGCGAGCATCTGCAGCGCCAAAATCACCATCAGCAGGCCCAGCTGCGCGCTTCCGGAAAAAGGGAGCCTCCCCAGGCTCACAGGCACGAGCAAGACTCCGAGGATGACCATGAAGATTCCCGTCAGAAGGATCATCGCACTCCCGATGGGAAGATCCACACTTCCTTTTGGTTCCTGGACCGCCTCAGGGTAGGCCCGATAGATCCTCTGGAGGGTCGTAGCCAGATAGAAAAGGGATAGTCCGGTCATGAGCGCCACCATGGCGCTCATAGGGGTAGAGATAAGGTCCTGTCTGAAAACAAGAAGCCCGATAAGGGCAGAAAGGACATAGACCGCCGAGCAACCTGCTATGAGATGATGGAAGATGCCGCCGTACTGCCTCCATTTAGGAAGCTTGTCCCTGGAAAATATCATCTGCAGCAGAAGGGCCGCTCCTCCCGGACCGAAGCAGATGGACAGGATGATCCTGGGGACCCGGCTGAAAATATCGGGGATAAAGCAGGTGATTATGCCCAGGGAGGCAATTATCACTCCCGCCGCCATAAGTCCCCTGGACCTGGGTGCATCGCCGAAGGGCGTCCTTCCCAGGGTGACCATCTGCAGGGCAAAGATGAAAAGAAGTAGCCCGTAAAGACCGTTCTCGTAGTACGGTAGAGCGCCTTTCGAGACGGGAAGGAGAAGGGTACCTGCAACCAGCATCACCAGGGCTGCGACAAGGAGAACGACCACATCGAACTCGATCTCGGCTCTCTTCATGACCGAACTGATCTCCATGACATCATCCCCTTCGATCGTATGACCTACTGAAAAGGGATCCTATTTCAGAAATTCCCCGGCCAGGAGAGTAAATCGGCAGCCCCCGGGTTCTTGTTCCCATAAAACTGGACCTAGTGATGCAACTATCATGATTCAACATCATCATCTTCGATACCCGATTCCGGAACATCTCCCTTGCCATCCTGACTTCACGACACCCTTTATTTGGAGAGCAAGGCAAGATACGGTCTTCAGAGACCGTCTTTATAATAAACAATTTCGTTCTCTGTTGTTCATTTTTGGCCATCCAAAAGGGGAGTACGGTAAAAAAACTTCCTTACCTGGACTCTGTGGGTTATAATATCAAAAAAGCGTTTCTCCGAGCCGGCCCGCCTAAAGGCATTACCCCCCCCAAGGGAGCCGGACGACAGGGTTTAGCTGGAAACGGCTACGCCTCCCTTTTGGAAAGGAGGAACAGGACCATTGGGTAGTGCACTACTAGTGTGCTTTGACGGTTTGTTGCTGATTCACCCTTCCATCGCCAGGGGGGTCACTCCATGATGATCCTTTCCTGTGTGATCGCCGACAGTTCGCTGGAGCTCCAGAGCCAGTACGCGGTGGCTCTTTCAAGAACCCAGAATCTCCGTCTTAAGGAGACCGTCACCACAGGAGGGGAGCTTGAGGATTGCCTTAAACGCGCCAATGCCCACCTGGTCCTCCTGGACATCTTCCTCAATGGGTGGGGTGGCCTTTCCTCTCTCAGACAAGCAAGAATAAGGTACCCCCGCATAGATTGGCTTGTCCTCTCCAGCGGTGACGATCCGGATGTCGTCCGCGGATGTATATGCCTGGGTGTCTTCGATTACCTGATAAAACCCTTCTCGACGGAACGGCTGGAGCGGGCTCTTTCGGCGTACTATCAATACTACCAGGGTCTGACGCAAAGGACCAATCCATGGCGTCAGAAAGAACTTGATCTGATCACCGGTCTGAAGGGAAGGTTCTTCAGCGGCCTCGATGAATACCCCAAAGGAATCCAGGTGAAACTTCTGGAACGTCTTCGTGCCTGTATGGAAGAGCGGGACAAGGCCATGTCAGCTTCAACGGCTGGATCCTATGTGGGGATATCCCGTTCGACAGCAAGACGCTATCTGGAGTACCTGGTTGAAAGGAGGCAGGCTACTGTCGAATACGACATAAGCAGCGTCGGCCGTCCCGTCAAACTTTACAGGCTCATCCTTTGAAGCCCCTCAGGAAGGTATCCTGGCAAACTCGCATTCGGGGAAGATGCAGGTTCTGCATCTTCTGCAAAGGCCCCCTTCTCCCCAGAGGGAGACGTTTATCTCCCCTCCAAGTCCGGCAAAAAGTGCTATCAGCAGTCGATCCAGTGCAGTCCGCTCATCGTGGGCCACACAGGCCGGGGCGCCTATTATCCACGAAAGACCTTTCATGGCCAGCATCAGGTTCGATCCAGGGATCATCGGAACACCCCGAAAGAGAACCTCATCAGAGGCAGTCTCGATAGCCTGGGGTGTGCGATCATCGGCATCGATGCTCATTCCCCCGGTACAGACCACAATGTCCGACCCCATCCCGAGCAGTTCATCAATAGCGTTTACAATATCAGCCGGTCTGTCGCCGCAGATCTCATGACCGGAGAAACTTCCCCCAAGTTCCCAAAGCTTCCTCTCCAGTTTTTCACGGAAGGAATCTTTAACCAGGCCCTCCAGGATCTCCTGACCTGTTGAAACAAGGCCGACCCTCCTGTGGATGAAGGGGATCAGGGAAAAGGGCGAGGCCTCCTCGACAGCTCGCTCAAGAGAATCCCTTTTCAGGCAAAGTGGAAGGATCCTGAAGGCGGCAACCACGCTTCCGGGCCCCACAACAGAGTTTATGTGAGTGCAGGCAAAGGACCATTCGCGGTCTCTGTTGATCCTTCTCACAGCCTCAGGGTCAAAATTGACAATCCCCCTTCCAGTGGAGACCAGTCTGCATCTCCCCTCTTCGGGTCCTGAGATCTCAAACCCTTCGCCGGCAAGGGCTTTCGCAAGGCTCAAGGCTGCCTCGTCCTCGTGCACCTCGTCGGGTTCTAGTGCAATAATCGAAAGATTTCTCCGCCCCATCTCCCTGAGAACGGGAAGATCCTCGGGCTGCAGAATATGCCCTCTCCTGAATCTCGCCCCCTTGATCCCCTTTTCGGTATCGATCTTTGTAAGGTCATGGGCAAGGGCATGTCCAAGAGCCTCTTCAACAGGTATCGATCTTAGATCCACGGCCTACTCCTCATTTCCGGGAATTACGATCGGAAGATAAGGGAAAAGAGGCCCTGCTTCCCTCGAATAGGAACTTCTGAGACTGGCAATATCCGCTCCCCTTCTGACCGCTATTATCTCGGCAAGAATTGACACGGCTATCTCTTCAGGAGTCTCGGCCCTGACAGGAAGCCCCACCGGCTGGAAGATCCTGTCGAGAAAATCTTTGGAGACCCCCTGCTTGATCAGGCTCTCCCTGACATAGGATATCTTCTTCCTTGACCCGATCATTCCAATATAGGCCATCGGCTTCCCTTCAAGTATGCGGACCACTTCGCCATCCAGCGAGTGTCCCCTGGTCACTACGACGACGTATGAAGATCCATGTAGTCTGACGCCCTCGTCAAAAGCTTTTTCCAGAGGACAGGCTAGCGTTTTCCCCCAGGGGACTGACTCCGGATTTGCGAACTCCTCTCTTTCGTCCCAGACGACGACACGGAACCCGGCACTATATGCAGCCCTGGCAACCGCTTTGCCGACATGCCCGGCCCCGAAGATAACCACCTCCGCCTCCTGGCCGAGAGGCTCTATCAGGATCACGGTCTCTCCTCCACATACTGCGCCGACGCCACTGTCACCGGTTCGAAGGACTGCCTTGTGAAGAACAGGTCCCGAAGCTGATCGAAGGAGTTCCAATGCCTTCACTATGACAGCGTATTCAAGTGAGCCTCCACCCACCGTTCCTGCGATGGATCCGTCAAGCCGGACCCACATGGAGGCCCCAAGATCACGAGGTGTGGATCCTTCAGAACCTACTACAGTACAAAGCGCTCCGGCTCCCCCGGATTCCAGTTCTTCATGCACGGACTTCAACAATGCTCGATCCAAGATTCTCTTCTCCCTTCATCTCCTCGAGAAAGATCAATTCTATCGCCCCGGGTGGAATGGCAAAATGCACCTCGTCACCCTGGCGGAAAACCTCTGAATGGGACCCCGTTTCCCTCTGTTCTATCTGCCAGTGTCCGCGAGGGGTCCGGACATGCAACCTGAGGACCCCTCCGTCAAGCAGCACCTCCTCGACCTTTCCGGAAAAGGTGTTCCTGGAAAGTTCGCTATCCACGGGCATACGGGGGTCAAGAAACCTGACCCGGTCAGGCCTCACGAAAGCGATAGCCGGACCTGGGCCTGATACGTCTTTAAGTGCCAGGTCACCGGAAGCCCAATGGAATGAGGGGAACCCTTCATTGCAGAAACGGACGTCGCCCTGAAACACATTTCCCCAGCCCATCATCTTCCAGAGATCGACCCTGCCTCTGCCTCTGATCAGATCGCTGATACGGTTTGAACCTGTCAATTTACCTTTCTCGATAAAGAAAACCTTGTCTCCAAGAGCACAGATATCCTCCACCTGGTGGGTCACATAGAGAATGGGGACCCCTGTCTCGGTGTGGAGCTTTCGCAACTCCCTTCTAAGGTTCCGCCTCAGAGGTCCGTCAAGGGCACTGAAGGGTTCGTCCAGCATAAGCATTTCAGGTTCGTTGGCAAGAGCTCTCGCCAGGGCTACGCGTTGTCTCTGACCCCCCGATAGCTGGGATGGGTAACGATTCTCCAGGGATTCCAGACGGACCCGGGCAAGCCACTCCCGGGCTATCGATTTCGCTCTTCTTTTTCCGGTGCTTTCACAACCGAAGAGAACATTTTCAAGGGCGGTCAAGTGGGGGAAAAGCGCCAGGTTCTGGAACAGAAGCCCCATTTTCCGCCGGTGGGGGGGCTCGCATATGCCTGCGTCCGAATCCAGCAGGACACGTCCGGACAATGCAATTAGTCCGAACCGGACGTTTCTCAAACCGGCAAGACACCGCAAGGTGATACTCTTGCCCGACCCGCTGGGACCGAAAAGCACTCCGATCTCCCTGCCAAGCCTTAAAGATACATCAAGGTGGAAATCTCCAATCAATTCATTGATATGAGCATCAAGCAAGGCGTTCATGAGCTCCGGACTCCAGCCTGTGAACCAGGCAGAGGCTGGCAATACCAACTCCCACCAGCAGAAGGGCCGCCATGTGCGCGCGGGCGAAATTCAGCGATTCCACCTGTCCGTAGATATACAGGGGCAAAGTCTGGGTTCTACCAGGAATGTTCCCTGCCACCATCAGCGTGACGCCGAAATCGCCCAGGGCTCTGGCTGAGGAGAGGGCTAATCCTACCAACAGGGTTCTTCTGGCCAGGGGAAGGGTCACACGCAGGAAAACTTCCCATGGTCTTCTCCCAAGGGTCAGGGCCGCCTCCTCCAGTTCCCTGTCCACACCGGCAAAGGCTGCCCGTGAAGCCTGTATCATTATCGGCAGCGACGGAAGGAGCGCCCCCAGGACAGCTGCAGGAAAGGCGAACAGGAATCCTGCCTCCCGGAAAAAATTGATCTGTCCCAGGGCAAAAAGGAGGTAGAGCCCGAGAACCGAGGGGGGCAGGATTATTGGAAGCTGGACAAGAAGTGACGCCAGCTCCCGTCCCCTGAAGTCCCTCCTTGCCAGGAGCCACCCGATACCCCCACCCAGAAGGGCAAGCAGGGGTATATCAATAGCCAGTACTTTCAGACTGATGATCAGGGCCCGTTCCATTATTGCTCCGGTCAGTCCTGAACAGGTTCGAACCCTGCTTCCCGGAACAGTTCTGCAGCCGGCGGTGAAAGGAGGTAATCATAGAAAACCAGTGCCGCCAATGCGTCCCGGTCTTTAACGATCCCCCCGAAAAGACGCTGGGGCGGCATCGGGACGTTCGTCCAGGAACCTTCAAGTTTTTTCGCGATGCTGAGGGGAATATAGGCTGCCCCGGCACCTCCGCTCTTTGCGGCAAGACCCGCCTTGAGGACATCGCCGGCTATTATCAGGCGTTCCTCATTGTTCAGATTCTCATACTCTCCGATCTTTTCAAGATACTCCTTCGCCAGGGCTCCATAGGGCGCGACCTCGGGGTCGGCGATCGCCACCCTTATCCTCTTGTCCTTTACCAGGTCCAGGGAAGGGTCCTCCGCCGATTCCCACCAGAGGACCAGTGGACACTCTGCCACCGGTCTGACCTTCTCCAGTTTTCCCTTCTTCTCGAGATACCGTGCCCATTTTTCGTCGGCGCTCAGGAACAGGTCGTAGGGTGCCCCCATCTCTATCTGCTTTGCCAGTTGTCCTGATGCCGCAAAAACCGCATCCATGCGGATGCCCTTCTCCCTTTCGAACTCCTGGGAGATCTTCTCCATAACAGGCTGAAGGCTCGCCGCAGCCGCAAAGACCTCCGCATGGGCGCTGCCCGGGGTCACCGGACAGAATATCAACAACATAAATAACCCTGCCCACACCCTGAAATGTTCCGGTATGATCCTCTTCATGAAGATCCAGCCTCCTTCTTGCTGGTTTTCTTTACAGCACAGCCCCTGCAGATCCCGTATAAGACCATATGCTTTCCTTCTACAACGGTTTCCGGCCCCACTTCCAGGTGCGGCAAGGAGTGTTCCATCAGGCACTCCATCCGTCCGCAGACCCGGCAGGCAAAATGAGGGTGGTTCCCCGGACACCCGGGGTGACCGGGATCGTGGGCACAGAAACGCCATGTCCCCTTCATGTCCATGACCCTGTGGACGATCCCCTCTTTCAGGAACAGCGAAAGCGTCCTGTACAGGGTCACACGATCCTGCCCCCCGGGGAGTCGAGCTGCCACTTCCCTGTATGACATAGGGCATCTCTCGTTCAGCAGGACTCCAAGAATTGCTTCCCGTACCGGAGTCAGCCGAATGGACGTGTTTTGCAGAATTTCCCGTGCGTCCATATTTTTCTCCTTTCTGCAACACTGTTGCATTTATCTTTCATAGAAAAGCCGCCCGTTTTTCCACACGGACGGCTTTCCTCCGTTAATATCTAGCTTGTCGGAGTTTCTTCTATTCCCTTCGAAACCTTACTTTTGGAGCGCTCCATGCGAAAACGTTTCAGTTTCATATGCGGATCACCCTCGGTGGGAACGATGCACAGGAAAACGAAGGGTTCCGGTCCGGGGTTCTCGTAGCCGTGGACAATCCCGCCCGGAACATGAGCCCAACCCATCGGAGGGATCTCCAGAGGTTTACCTTCGACGATCACGAAACCGGTACCGCTCAGACCTATCATGTAATGCGGCCAGTCGTGAACGTGATCAGGAATAATGGTGCCGGCAGGCAGGGAAAAATGCCTCATCGTATAGTCGTCCCAGAATCTGCCGGGGCCGAAGACAACCCGCTTGGTCACTTCCGGAGCCAGGGAGGACGCATCGAAGAGTTCCAGATCTTCGATCTTCCCGGTATAGACTTTCTCCATTATTCAGCACCTCCTCCTGTCTGAGCTCACAACTGCAAGGGACAGGACCTCTAATGACCGCATTTTCCAGAACAGCCGCTCTCCTTCATACCCTCAAGGACCTTTTCTGGGAGAGCCGGTATCTGGAAGATCCTCGCCCCGCATGCCCTGGCTATGCCGTTCAATATTGCCGGGTGGGGCGCCGAAAGGGGCATCTCTCCCGTCCCCGATGCACCGAAGGGACCGAACTCCCTGGGTGTCTCCATGTGGAAGAGCTGGATGTCGTCCGGGATATCCTTGATGTAGGGGAATCCGCAGGTGACCAGGTTCGTATATTTTGCCGGATCTCCGAAATCCTCAGTCAGGGCAAGGCCTATTCCCTGGGCTATTCCCCCGAAGTGCTGCCCTTCCACAACATCGAGGTTGTTGATCTTGCCCACGTCGCTGACAAGGGTGAACTTTTCCACCGATGTCTTTCCAGTCTTGATGTCCACGGCTACCTCCGCCATGAAGATGCCGAACATGTGGTTTGCAAAGGGGTACCCCTGGCCTGTAACGTCATCCATCCCGGTGCAGGTGATGGCCTCACCGTCAACGTTACGGACCGTGGCCTGCCAGTAACCCTCGTAGAATGTCGGGATCCCTTCGGCAAACATTTCCTCGTAGGTCCTGTACGTTCCGTCCGGTTTCCTCATGGCATCCAGGAGTTTGCGGCAGCTGTCGACTATCGCGTTGCCAACCATAACCTGGCATCTGCTCGCCGCGGCGGCCCCGCTGTTGGGGGCTTTCGCCATATCGTTGCATACCAGTTTTATCTGGTCGGGATGCAGTTTCAGAGGCTTCAGGGCCTCGTGTGCCGTTCCCACGCAACCCATATCCGCACCCTGTCCATGATCCTCCCAGGTGTTGTAGAGTATCACTCCGTCTTTTGTTAGCTCGATATTGCTTGCGGCTTCATCGGCCCCGTCGTCGTTGGCGTTATAGATCCCGATAGAGATACCGACGGCTCTTTTGACTTTGTCAGTGGAGTTCAGTTCGGCCCGCTTTTTGGCCTCCTCGTATAGGGGGCGAATACGTGTGAGCATTGCCTGCAAGGGGTACACTTCCGGTTTCTGGCCGCTGGGAAGTGTGTCCCCGGGGCGGATCAGGTTGATCTCGCGGAAGTCCAGAGGGTCCATCCCCACCTTTTCCGCAAGCATGTCGATGACCTGTTCGCCTGCAAAGTATGTCTGGGGTCCGCCGTAGGCCCGGAAGGCGCCGCACCATTTCTGGTTGGTGAAAATGGTGTAGCCGGCTCCCCTGATGTTGTCCAGGCGATAGGGGGCGCAGATGAACTGGCCACCCTTGTTCGTGAGATCCTGGCTCGACTCCGAGTAGGGCCCATGGTCTACATACCAGTGATGCTCCAGACCTACAAGTTTTCCCTTTTCATCGGCACCGACCCTGACCTTCATGAGGAAGGGCGACCTTTTGGGCGTCCTGACGATGTGCTCCTTCATGTTGAGCCTCATGTAGACCGGTCGGCCGGTGGCTATTACGCAGGCCCCGAGGAGGGGTTCGTTGGTGGGCGCCACCTTGTAGCCGAAAGTCGCCCCCATGTTGTTCTGTATAACCCTTATCTTCGAAGGAGGAACACCCAGCCCCCTGGCTATCATCATTGCGTGCCTGTATACGCAGATGCTCTTCGTCTGCAGGGTAAGACGCCCCTCTTCGTCCCAGTAACCGAAGCCACAGTCAGTCTCGATGGTCATGTGAGGCTGCCGCGAACTCCAGAACTCGGCCTCGACCACGTAAGGGGCCCTGTCGATCATGGGTGCCGGGTCATCACCCTTGATCACGGGGCGTTTGTTGAAGCAGTTCGGTATCCCGTCGATATCGGGGATCTCCTCGTAAACCTTGGGGGCTCCCGGATCCATCGCTGCCTTGACGTCCATTACTGCGGGCAGTTCCTCAAGATCCACCTTGACAGCGGCCGCTGCCGCCCTGGCCTGCTCTTCCGAGTCCGCGCAGACTATGGCCACGACCTCACCCCACTGGCGGATCTTGTCGCCCTCCTCCACCAGGATCCTTCTCTCCCATCCATCGGTGCTCGCAGTGCCCGAACCTGCCTGTCCGCGGATGCGGTTGGTCCCCTTGTTGGCCTTGATGTCCCTGGCAGTTACGACCTTGAACACTCCCGGCATCTTCTCGGCTTCAGAAAAGTCTATCGACAGCACCTTCGCATGGCTAGTCTCGGGACATACAGGAACTGCGTGAAGGGTCTCCGTCGGCAGCTTCAGCCCTGCGTCGTCGCCGAAGTCGAAGGTGCCGGTGGCCTTGAAGACGGCGCTTGGGCGGGGATACCGGGTACCCCACACGGAGTCTCCAGGTTTAAGGGATTTCGCGAAGTCCTTCATTTGCTTCTCTCCCCTGAGAACAGCCGCCGCATCCATGACCGCATCGGTTATCTGCTTGTACCCGGTGCATCGGCAGGCTGTCCAGTGGGCCTGGAACCAGTCACGGATCTCTTCGCGGGTCGGATTGAGGTTTCCGTCCAGCAACCCCTTGGCGGCGACAATGAACCCGGGGGTGCAGAAACCGCATTGAATGGCTCCGTTGGCGATAAAGGCCCACTGGATAGCGTGGAGATGATCAGGGGTTCCTATTCCTTCTATCGTCAGGATGTCCGCATTCTCGGGAACTTTGCTCCAGGGTGTTATGCAGGATCGGGTTACCTTACCGTCCAGGATGACGTTGCAGGCTCCGCATTGTCCCTGTCCGCACCCCAGTTTTGTGCCTGTCAGATGAAGCTGTTTCCTTATCACGTTGACCAGTTTCTCTTCAGGGTCGGCTACCACCCTGTGGGTGATCCCATTGATCACCAAGGTTTTAACAAGGTATTTTCTGGTCATGGGTTTTCCCTCCATTTTTTATAAAATGAGGACCATTCAGGGAAGACATCTGAAGACTGCGATCTGTGCGATCGAGCGAGAATCGGACACCCCCTTTCCGATCATGGGAGGCGTCCCTGTTTCCAGGGACGCCTATCGGTCTTTGACCATGGCTGGCGCTTTAGGCACTCAGGCTCGGAGATCCCTGCAAAAGCAATTATTGGTTACAATATCTAATGTATCAGTTCGACTATATTGCGCTCTGACCCGGTAATCAATTTCTGCTTGAAATTGAACTTTTAGTTCGATATTGTTCACGAAAAACCCGGGAGAAATAAGGATTTTTGACCCTTTCCCGGTTGCGCCCTTCCCTTTCATAAGTTTCAATTATTACTGGTTGTTTTTCAGAAACGCCTTACGGAGACGTCGGGGACCATGATCTAACGCGTGAGGCAACTTTCACCGCCTGGAACCTCAGCCGGTGGTGACCGAGGACAGTAAGTTGACAAGGTATTCTTCAGACCAGGGAGGAGGATAGGGGTGAGTCCGAAAAAACCTGAAACGGAAGAAAGAACAAAGCAGATAGTGGCCCCGTGGAAAGGAACGCACGGAGGCACGATACCAGTCCTGCAGGAGGTCCAGAAGGAGTTCGGCTATCTTCCCGAAGACGCATTGATGGTGATCTCCCGGGAGATGAAGATCCCCCCTTCAGAGCTCTTCGGGGTGGCCACCTTCTATGCCCAGTTCCATCTCAACCCCAGGGGACGGCACATTGTCCGTGTTTGCAGGGGTACGGCATGCCATGTCAGAGGCAGCCTGGCCATCCTCGACAAGATCAAGAAGGTGCTCCAGATCGAGGAGAACGGCACCACCGAAGATCTCAGGTACACCCTTGAGCCCGTCGCTTGCCTCGGGGCATGCGGGCTGGCACCGGTGATGATGGTCGACGAAGAGACCCACGGACGCCTCACGCCCGACAAGGTGATGGAGATACTCGGTTCCTACGAATAGGCACAAACTGGAGGTGATCACCGGTGAAAGTCAAGAGCCTGGAAGATCTAAGGAAGATCAAGGAAAACGCCAAGGACCTCACGTCGGCCCGATCCGGGGGCGAGACCAGGGTGATCGTTGGTATGGGCACCTGCGGGATCGCGGCAGGGGCCAGGGAGGTAATGACGGCCATCCTGGAGGAACTGGAAAAACGTGGTCTCAGGCATGTGGCCGTCGAGACCACGGGCTGTATCGGCATGTGCCAGAGAGAGCCCCTTGTGGACATTATCAGGCCCGGAGAACCTCGCATAACCTATGGGGACGTCTCACCTGGCGATGTGCCCGGGATAATAGAGGAACACCTTGTCAACGGGAGAGTGGTCGAGGACAAGGTTGTCGGACAAACTGACTAGGGGGCTTGAAGGGAATGGCTTTCTATCGTGCCCACGTACTGGTCTGCAAAGGGACCGGCTGTAACGCCAGCGGATCCTCCTCTGTTTTTGACGCTCTCGGGGAGGAGATAAGGAAAAGAGGCCTGGACCAGGAAGTAGCCCTGGTCGAGACGGGGTGTCACGGGATGTGCGAGATGGGCCCCATAGTGGTCATCTACCCGGAGGGTTCTCTCTACTGCAGGGTGTCCGTGGACGATGTCCCTGAGATCGTAGAGGAACACCTCTACAAGGGGCGCCTGGTCCAGCGTCTTCTTTACACCACCCCCGACAGGAAGGTCAAGGTCCCCCGCTACAGGGACATCCCCTTCTACAGCAAACAGCATCGTATCGCGCTGCGAAACTGCGGCTACATCAATCCTGACAACATCGAAGAGTACATTGCCAGGGACGGTTACGCAGCTCTCGCCAAGGCCCTGACCTCCATGAAACCGGAAGAGGTGCTCTCCGAGGTCAAGACATCCGGACTCAGGGGAAGAGGCGGCGGCGGTTTCCCCACGGGATTGAAATGGGAGTTCTGCCGAAAGGCACAGGGTGACAAGAAATACGTAATCTGCAACGCCGACGAGGGCGACCCGGGTGCCTTCATGGACAGGTCCATCCTTGAGGGTGACCCCCATGCAATCATCGAGGGTATGACGCTGGGCGCTTACGCCATGGGGGCTGACGAGGGCTACATCTACTGCCGTGCCGAGTACCCCCTGGCCATCAAGCGTCTTGTCGGTGCTATCACCCATGCAGAGGAGTTCGGCCTCATCGGCGACAATGTCATGGACACGGATTTCTCCTTCCATCTGCACATAAAGGAAGGTGCAGGGGCCTTTGTCTGTGGCGAGGAGACGGCACTCCTGGCATCCATCGAGGGCGAAAGAGGGATGCCACGTCCCAGACCTCCCTTCCCGGCCAACAAGGGCCTTTGGGGTAAACCTTCCAACATCAACAACGTTGAGACCTGGGCCAATGTTCCGAACATAATCCGCAACGGGGGCTCCTGGTATGCCTCCATCGGGACGGAAAAGTCGAAGGGGACAAAGGTCTTCGCCCTTACCGGCAAGGTCAACAACACCGGCCTGGTGGAAGTGCCCATGGGAACGACCATCAGGGATATCGTCTTTGATATGGGAGGCGGGATCCTGAAGGACAGAAAGTTCAAGGCGGTCCAGATAGGCGGACCTTCGGGAGGGTGTCTTACGGAAGAGCACCTGGACCTTCCGGTGGATTACGAGTCCCTGACCGCCGCGGGAGCCATCATGGGTTCGGGCGGCCTGGTCGTCATGGACGAAGACACCTGCATGGTGGATGTGGCCAAGTTCTTCCTGGAGTTCACCCAGAGGGAATCCTGCGGAAAATGCGTCCCTTGTCGGGAGGGCACCAAGCAGATGCTGCTGATCCTTGAAAAGATCACCTCAGGAAAGGGCAGGATGGAGGACCTCAAAATACTGGAGGACCTGGCGATAATGGTCAAGGAGATGTCCCTTTGCGGCCTCGGCCAGACCGCGCCCAACCCTGTCCTTACTACACTGAGGTATTTCCGGGACGAGTACGAGACCCACATCAGGGACAAGAAGTGTCCCGCAAAGGCCTGCAGCGCTCTCATCTCCTACCTCATCGACCCCGAGAAGTGCAAAAAGTGCGGTCTATGCGCAAGGAATTGCCCTGTTAAATGCATCTCCGGCGACAGGAATACCCCCTATGAGATCGACCAGGAAAAGTGCATAAAGTGCGGAACGTGTCTTGAGGTCTGCCCCTTCCAGGCAGTCTTCAAAGAATAAGAGGCGGGGGGATATAAGGATGAAGGACATAACCCTTACCATAGACGGTAAAGTATGCAAGGGCGCAGAGGGGAACACCATACTCGAGGTTGCCCGCAGGAACGACGTGTACATACCTACTCTCTGCTTCCTGGAGGGCCTGACCCCCATAGGATCCTGCCGCATGTGCGTTGTCGAGGTGGAGAAAAACCCCAAGATGCTTACAGCCTGCACCACCCCTGCCCAGGACGGCATGGTCGTGCACACACAGACGGAGAAGCTCAGGGAATACCGGAGACAGATGCTTGAACTGATCTTCGCCGGTCGGAACCATTTCTGCATGTACTGCTCCCAGAGCGGCGACTGCGAACTGCAGGACCTGGCCATCGAACACGGTATGGACAGCGTCCGCTACCCCTTTCTCTACGCCGCTTTCGATAACGATGCCACCCACCGGGATATACAGGTTGACCACAACCGGTGCATACTCTGCCTGCGCTGCATCAGGGTTTGCGCCGAGAAGGTGGGGACCCACACGCTGGACCTTCAGAAAAGGGGCTGGAACGCCACCATCGTCGCCGACCTGGGACGAAGGCTCGGGGAGAGCAGCACCTGCACCACTTGCGGAGCCTGCGCGCAGGTATGCCCCACCGGTACGATCACTCTCAGGGAGTTCGCCTACAGGGGGCGCAGGAAGGACTGCGACGACGCGGTCGAGAGCGTATGCCCCCTCTGTTCCGTCGGATGCCGAATAAAGGCCTACGTGCGGACCGGGAGCATTGTCAGGGTCGAAGGGACCTCCGTTACTGAACCCGACGGCGGACAGCTCTGCAAAAAGGGGCGGTGGACCCTTCCAAGATCTGCCGAGCGAGAGAGGATCTCCGTACCCATGATAAGAGAGGGCTCCCACTACAGGGAAGCCAGTTGGGAAGAGGCCCTTGAACTGGTGGCGGAGAACTTCGGGAAGGCTCACCAGGCCGACAGCAGTGGGGCCCTTGTCTCCAGCCTCTGCACCGACGAGGAACTGGCCCTTTTCGTATCCCTGTTCAAGGACGGCCTGGGCATGGAGCGCCTGGACACCTTTGACGGAGACGTTCTAAGGGGCTTCGTCAAGGGTTTCGAACCTTTCCGCGAACAGGGTATACGCCCTTTCACTGCCGCTCATAACATCCTGAACAGCGACTGCATAGTCAACCTGTCGGCCGACCCGGATGAAGAAGCCCCTGTCATAGCCAGCTACATGAGGGTGGGCACCCTCAAAAACGGCGCAACCCTCTTGAACCTGTCCTGCAGGACAAGCCCCTTTGCTGACATAACCGACATCGACGCTGTATGCCCGACACCCGGACAGAGCGCGGCCCTCGTCGAGGGTCTGGCAGAGTTGGTCGCCGGACTGAAGGCATCGGGGGGCAAGGCACTTGAGGAAGGCAAGATATCTGTCGGAGAACTGGCCGGAAAGGCGGGCATCCCTGAAGAGACCGTTGAAGGGATCCTCGAAAAGCTTGCGGGCTCCCAAAGACCCGTCTTCGTACTTGGAGGCTGCCTGTCCAGGGATCCAGTGGCGGTGACATCGGCGGTCAACCTTGCCATTGCATCCAGGGCCTTCTTCGAAGACGGCATGGGAGTGGTCCCGCTGGTGGTAAGCGGCAACAGCCTGGGCACCATTAATACCGTTCTCGCCAGGGAACCCTGGCTCGGAAGGGAAAAGCTCGATTTCCTTTACGTTTACTCCACCGGCCTCGTCCCGGAGGACGAGGAGAGTCTTTCCGCCATATCGGGGACAAAATTCGTGGTCGTGCACTGCCCCTTCTGGGCCCAGCCGCTGGTCAACCTCGCCGATGTCCTGCTCCCGGCCCCGGCCTGGTTCGAGCGCAGCGGCCACTACTGCACCATCGAGGGCGAGAGGCGGCGGCTGAACGTGGTCGTGCCGCCCAAGGGGGAGATCAGGGGTCTCTCTTCGATCCTGAAAGACCTCTCGGCAGGTCTGGGGGTCGAACCGGGAAAACCGAAAGAATCTCCATGCGGGAACCTGTTCGCCAGTGAAAAGCCTCCGGCGGACGCCCGGATGGTTTCGCTCGAGGAGGTGCGGAACTGATGTCGAAGGTCAAGGTCGCCACAGTTTGGCTCGAGGCCTGCGCTGGTTGTCATATGTCGTTCCTTGATATCGACGAGCGCATAGTAGAGCTGCTTGAAAAGGTCGAAATAGTATACTCACCCATCGTCGACAGCAAGGAGATACCCAAAGCGACTGTGGGAGTGATCGACGGAGCTCTCGGCAACGACGAGGAGCTCCATCTTGCCAGAAAGATGCGCAAACAGTGCGACATAATCGTGGCATGGGGCGACTGCGCCGTCTTCGGCGGAATTAACTGCATGAGGAACTTCTCCGACAGACAGTGTGCGCTGAAGGAGGCCTACCTGGATTCGCCCAGCACCGTCAACCCTGAGGGAATAATACCCCATGACGATATCCCCCAGCTTCTCCCCCAGGCCATCCCGGTGGACCACGAGGTGAAAGTCGACGTTTACGTTCCGGGGTGTCCGCCCGATGCGGACACCATTCTCTGGGTTTTCCAGGAACTTCTCGAGGGGCGGATCCCCAAGGTACCCTCGGAAAAGATTCGCTACGATTAGAGGGGGAAGGAACATGGCTACCGTCAAGAAGATAGAGATCAACCCCATAACCCGCATCGAAGGCCACGGGAAGATAACCGTCCATCTCGACGAGAACGGTAACGTTAACGAGGCCCGCTTCCACGTGACCCAGTTCCGGGGTTTCGAGCACTTCTGCAAGGGACGAGACTTTCGCGAGATGCCTGTCATTACCCCGAGGATATGCGGGATATGCCCCGTGAGCCACCACCTTGCCTCGGCCAAGGCCTGTGATGCCCTTCTCGGTGTGGAACTTACACTGACAGCGCACAAACTCCGCGAACTTATGCACATGGGACAGTTCGTGCAGTCCCATGCTCTCAGCTTTTTCCACCTTTCCAGCCCGGACCTTCTCTTCGGGTTCGACGCCGACCCGGCGATCAGGAACGTTGCCGGTGTGATAGAAAAGTACCCCCGGCTGGCTGTCAAGGGAGTTCTGCTGAGGAAGTTCGGGCAGGAGATCATCCAGGTACTCGGTGGCAAGAAGGTCCACCCCTGGCACAGCATCCCCGGAGGCGTTAACAGGTCGCTCAAGTCTGCAGAGGTTGATACGATCCGTGTCCAGATCCCCGAGATGAAGGCCGCAGTGAAGGAAGCTATCGAACTGGTGAAGGGCTACCTCGAAAAGAACGCCGGGAAGGCCGCCTCCTTCGCGACCCTTGAGACAGCATACATGGGCCTCGTGCAGGACGGATTCCTGGAAATATACGACGGTGACATCCGGTTGAAGGGACCCCGGGGGCGAATAATCGACGAGTTCCCCGACTGGGCCTACCTGGATTTCATAGGGGAGCACGTAGAACCCTGGAGCTACCTCAAGTTCCCCTTCTACAGACCCATGGGATTCCCCCACGGGAGCTACCGCGTGGGGCCCCTGGGGAGGGTCAACGCATGCGACGACATCTCCACCCCTGGAGCGTCGGCCGAACTGGCAGAATTCCGCAAGGGAGCGGAGGACGGCATGGTCCACAAGACCCTCTACTACCACTACGCAAGGCTTATCGAGACCCTCTACGGCGTAGAGAGGATCGAGGAACTCATTGAAGATCCCGACATAACAGGCAGCGATCTGAGGGTCACCTCTACGGAGCTCTACCCCGAGGGGATAGGGGTCATCGAGGCGCCAAGGGGAACGCTGATCCACCACTACCAGATAGATGAGAACGGGGTCCTGACAGGAGTGAACCTCATCGTCGCCACGGGGCACAACAACTACGCCATGAGCAAGGGCGTAGACATGGTCGCCAGGGAGAACATCAAAGGTGGCGAACCCACGGAGGGAATTCTTAACAGTATGGAGCACGTCATCCGCTGCTACGACCCCTGCCTCTCCTGCTCGACCCATGCTGTGGGGAGAATGCCTCTCCACCTGGAGATATTCGGAGCAGACGGGAACCTGAAGGGAGAGATAAAGAACTGACGGACAGGAGAGCATCGTTCTTCATCTTCGGATACGGTAACCCTTTCAGACAGGATGACGGTGCAGGTCACCACCTGGCCACGCTTCTGGCCAGGGACCTGGAGAAAGCAGGGAAGAGGACCCGCCTCTGGCTCGGACACCAGCTCCTGCCCGAGGCCGCCCTTGGTATAGAGCCGGACGATATCCTGCTCTTCGTGGATGCCTCGCTGGAAGAGTACGACCATGGATTCGCCCTTGAAAGGGTCCGCCCGGATGCGGGATCGAACCATGGCCTGAACATCCACTCCTTCGGGCCTTCATGGTTCCTGACGCTGCTTGGAGACCTGGGCACAGGGTTCGGCGATGCATGGGTCCTGTCGATAACGGGCAGGTCCTTTGATTTCGGGGAAGGACTCTCCGATGAATGCAGAAGAAGGAGCGAACTGGCAAGAACGGCTTTCAGGGAAAAGTTCTGCTGATCCGTGAAGCTCTCTTGTATTGACTGCCGGACCGACCCATGTGCTGTCTGCAGCTGATGCGGCTAAGATCGGTCCGGCTTTCTTTCAGGAACTCGCTGTAATTGGAAGGCGGTGGATCCCCCTTCAATGACCGGGAACGATCAGCACTTATCGACAGATCACGTCCGCCACCAGGAAAAGCCTCAAGGACCATCTGAGAACAGCCTGGTATTCGTCAGGCACGGAGAGCCCGATCTGACCTCCTCGTTGACAATCTTTCTGGGTCGTGTCGGGCCCGGGCTCTCCCCGCGAGGCAAAGCCCAGGCGGATAAGGTGTCCCTCTGGGCACGCTCTTTCTCATGGAGAGGGTGCTTCTGCAGTCCTCTCGTGAGGGCAAAGGAAACGGCAGAGATTATTTGCAGCTCCCTTGATATAGAACCGGTGATCAAAGAGGAGCTGTCAGAGATCGACCTCGGGTGCTGGGATGGACGGGAAAAGACAGACATCCCCAGGGAGTATCCCCGATTATGGGAGCAAAGAGAAAAAGATCTTTACTCTTTCAAGCACCCCGGAGGAGAGTCATTTGCCGACCTGGAGGCCAGGGTTGTTCCGCTCCTCCGGTCCTTCGCCGTGAAAGGAGGAAGATGGCTGATAGTATCCCACGCAGGCGTCTTTCGTGTTATGCTTCGAACCCTTTTTGAGATACCCTTCCCCGAAACCTTCCGCTATGACCCCGAATACGGCGGAGTATTGCTCCTCGAAAAAGAGGGGGAAGCTTTTCTGGCAAGAGGCCTCCAGGGCTTAAGGATCGCCTGGAGGGAACCGGCATGACCGACGTCCGACTCCGGACAGGTGGCATTGTGCTGGCTGGAGGGCTTTCGTCGAGAATGGGAAGATGCAAGGCCCTTCTGGAGATCGCCGGCTCCTCGGCTCTTGATCAGGTTCTATCCTCCATGCGCCAGGCCCACGTTGAAGATCTTGTGGTCGTTTCAGGTTTCCATCGCAAGGAGATCGAAAAGGAAGCGACGGGCGGCGGGGTTCGAACTGTGTTCAACGACCGTTTCGAGGAGGGGATGCTCTCGTCGGTTAAGACTGGAGTAAGGGCTCTTTCTGATGACCTCGAGGCCTTTTTCCTTCTTCCTGTCGACATCCCCCTCGTAAGGCCTGCCACCCTCCGGGAGATGAAGAAGTCCTTCTCGAGCAACCTTGGGCTTGAGGCGGTCTTCCCGGCTTTTCTGGGACAGAGGGGGCATCCCCCTCTGATCCGGGGCGATCTGATCCCAGGCATCCTGAGATGGGAAGGACCTATGGGATTGCGAGGATTCCTTGAGCAGCACGAAGCAAGCTCCCTGACCCTGGACACGCCCGACGAGGGAACAGTCATGGAGATGGACACTTTTGAAGAATACCAGGAACTGAGATCCCTCGCGATCAGAAGAAATGTCCCCACTGAAAGAGAGTGCCTCGCCTTCTGGGAGATCTTGTCTACTCCGCAGGAGGTTCGTGAACACTCCCGGGTCGTCGGGGAGGTGGCAGTCAGACTGGCGAATCTTGTAAGGGATACTGATCATGTGGATCCTGAACTCCTGAAGGCTGCTGCGCTGCTCCACGACATGGCCCGGACTCTTGGCCATCATGCCGATGTGGCCGCCGACATGTTGGAACTATGGGGTTTTGCCGAGACCGCGGATCTTGTCAGGTACCACATGGAACTCCCAGAAGACGAGCCTCTTCTTTCGGGAAGATCCCTGCTTTATCTTGCTGACAAGCTCACCTCTGGCAACAGGGTGGTAGACCTCAGGCAGAGAAGAAAACTGATAGAGAAAAGATTCTCGTCAGACCCGGATGCCCTTGCTGCGGCGCTTGTGAGGCTGCAAAGAGCAAGAACAATTGCTAATTCTTTCGAGAAAGCCTCAGGGACAAAGCTGGAGGCAACACTGGCATACCGGAATTGAGAACCGGGAGTCAGTTATCCCGATCCCTTTTTGGCCCCTGTGAAATAATGCTCCCCACCCTCGATCTTGACCGTGATCTGTCCGGGAATACCTGTGATCTTCCTGAGCTTCTGCAGCACACTCTCCACTATGTTCCCGAATTACCGATAGTGGCAACGCGGAAGATCATTGATTGTGAGACCGCGATGAAACGGGACGCCTCGTAAGCCAGGTCCCTGGGGGGAAAAGAGAAGCTTCCTGAAGATGACAGGGGACCCCCCCTTCAGGGATCCCCTTTGAACGGATCACCGTGTAAACTTCGCTTGAGGTCAACTCTCTGGAGGCAGTTTTATATCCCCGGTAAAACGCGTGTCCGCTCTTATAGCCCTGGCCCTTTCTGAATTCCGCTCCAGCCACCCTGTACGGATCTCCCCTCCGGGGACATCGAAATCAGGGACAAAAGGTTTGATGTCGACCAAAGGGGTACCATCCACCATGTCCACTCCATCAACGACAAGGACCCCATCGATGATCGATACAAGCCTTACCACTGAAAGGCCTAACGCATTTGGTCTCCTGGGTGCCCTGGTCGAAAAAAGACCGTGAACCGTCTGGTCCAGAAAAGGTTTTACAGCAAGTTCGTAGCCTTCCGAAAGGTGAAAATGATAAAGAAGGATCAGGTGAGAGAATCCTTCCAGGTCTTTAAGACCTTCCCTGAGATCCTCATACAACTCTATGCGGCCCAATACACCCCTGGCTCCCGACGGTTGTATGGGTGTCCCCTCCCTGGACCTGTGAGGGGTCCGGATGATCCCGATGGCTGAGTATTTTATAGGTTCCATAACTATCTCCCCGGTTACGAAAAATTCGATGCCAATACTATTTTCTGGAAGTTCTCCTCGATCAGGCAGAGCGAACTCGCCTTGAAGATGAAAAAGCACATGTCCCCGGGGGAGGTTTCCAGGGATTCATAGCCGCTCGAGGTGACCATCGCAATAAGTTCAAGATCCCCTGATCTTCCTGTCAGCCAGGTCAGCGGCCCCCGGCGCTTTATCTCTGAAAGTGTAACGGGTATCCTGTTCCTGGCCGAGATGACCGACTCATCCCTGGCAACCAGGATATCCTCTGGCCTTATCGACAGGGTAACATCGCTCCCCATGGTCAGGTTCTCCGACGAATAGAGCCGGATCCCGTTGGCAAGGACAATACCCAGGTCGGCCCCGGTCTCACTGACCACCTCCCCGGAAATAATGTTGCCTGCGCCCATAATGCTGGCCACGTGCCCCGGCCTGGGACGCCTGAAAAGATCTTCGGGAGTCCCGTGCTGGAGCATTTCCCCATCGTTGATGACAGCCACGTGGGTGGCCAGGGCCCATACATCTTCCCGGTCATGGGTTACATGCAGAACGGTAATGCCGATCTCACGGACGACCCGGGCCATCATTGTGCGAAGCCTCTCCCTGGTATTCACGTCAAGAGCGCTGAAAGCCTCATCGAGCAGAAGGATCTCCGGTTCGGTCACGAGGGCCCTCGCCAGGGCGACACGCTGCTGCTCTCCTCCCGAGAGAGTGGCAATATCCCGTTCAAGAAGATCTTCGATGTCAAGCTGCCTGGAGATCTTCATGACCCTGGGATCGATCTTGTCAGTTGTCAGCCCCTGACCTTTAAGCCCGAAGGCGATGTTGCCCCGGACATCCAGATGGGGGAAAAGCATATAGTCCTGGTAGACAATGCCCAGCCTCCTCCTTTCAGGCGGCCATGCTGTCACGTCGGTCCCCCTGAGGTAGACCTTCCCCTGTTTCGGGCGGAAAGCACCTATGATCGTCTCCAGGAGCACGCTCTTGCCGGCGCCGGAAGCGCCCAGCAGGCAGCAGTACGACCCTTCCGGCACCCCGAAGGATATATCCTTGAGGCTGAAGTTGCCCAGGTCGACGGAGAGGTTCCTTACAGAAAGCAGGTCCATCTACAGGACCACCTCCTGGTTCAGAACCTCGAATACGATGATCGCCCCGAGGGATATGAATATCAGGATGATCCCTGAAGACATGGCCATGGCCAGGTTGCCGTAGGATATATTCAGGTAAAGGGTTATGGGAAGGGTCTCGGTGTACATTCGGGTGCCGCCTGCCAGTATGAGCACCGTCCCGAAACATCCCATGCACCGGGCAAAGGCAATGACCGCCGCAGCGAAAAGGCCGCCCTTGGCCATCGGGACGGAGACCCTTAAAAAACTGCCCAGCAACCCGCAGCCGAGGCTCCGGGCGACCATCTCGTACCTCGGGCTGATCCCCCTGAAGGTACCGTAGACGACCCTGATGGCGTACGGAGCTGCTGTGAAGACCTGGGCGACTACGATGGAATATTTGCTGAAAACCACGTTCACTCCCATTGACTGAAGCCACTTCCCGAAAGGTGCATGACCGAAAAGGAGAAGGAGGCACAGCCCAAGGACCAGCTCAGGGAACGCCATGGGCAGGTCGACAATGGTTCTCAGAAGGTTATGCCCCGGGAAGGTGAATCGGGCCAGTACAAAACCTATCGAAACGGCGAGCACCATCACCAGCGCCACGGAGATCAGGCTGGTGAAAAGAGACAGCCTTATGCTGTAGAGCATCTCCTCGGAAAGGGTGCTCTCGACGAACTCCGATACCTCGGGCATAAGGATAAGGGAAAGGATCGCCCAGATCAGCAGCCCCGAGAACAGGACTGTCACTCCCCCCAGGGCTGCCTTGAATATCCTGTTGCTCATAACTGTCTATTGAGGCTTCTCTATCGGGAAACCCCAGTTATCCCAGACAGATCTGCTCTCTTCGGAAGTAATGAAACGGATAAAGGCCTTCGCGTCTTCCGGTCTCCTGGTATAGGTAACTACCGATGCGGGTATCGTCTTGATCAGGTTCTTTTCAGAGGGTATCCGTACCACTTCTATTTTCCCCTTGCCCTCGCCCCAGAGGGCCTGGTCTTCCCAGGCTATGGTCGCATCCACCTGGGCCGTCGCGGTGTATATCAACAGCTGGTTGGTGGTGCTCGGTTTTGTTACAACATTTTTTGTGACCTGGTCCAGGATGTTGTTCTTCTTCAGAAGAGCTACGGTCACATTCCCTATGGCTGCCGCCTTTTCATCCGCCAAAGCCACCCTGACGCCTTCCTTGCCGAGGTCCTCCAGGGAGTTTACCTTTCCAGGGTTCCCCGCAGGTACAAGGATGACCGGCACGTGATAGCATATCGTCTCCATACCGTCCTTGATGGATATGCCTTTCTCCAGGGCATCATTGGTGTACTTGATGTCACCGGGAATATAGACGTCGCCCTCCTGCCTGGTGGATATCATTCCGAAAAGCTCGCCAGAACCGGCATAGATCATCCTTACGGGGATCCCCGCCTCCTGCTCGAATGCTTCCTTGAGTTCATCCATTGGCTTCATCAGCCCCGCCCCGCAGTAGACCACCAGGGGTTCCTCCGTCGCGACTGCCACAGGAACAAAAGACACAGATAAGGACAAGACCAGGAGCAGCATTGCCGTTACAAGTTTCCTCATATTCCGAACACCTCCATTAAAAATGCCCCCTCCTGGCTACAGGAAGAGGGCACGCATAATGACAGCGGCCCCTCCTTCCCAAACACGGGAGGCGCCGCCGTTTCCAGCGACACCCTTTCGGCCTCCTGTCATAGGTCCATTCCCCTTAGACAGGTAGGCTCGGAGGGAGTTATACACAGATGCTAACACTATTGATAATCAATCGCAAGTAACTGGCTTCTCCCTTGGGAATTGGGCAAAGGGGGGAGTCGTATCTTTTGCCTGCATGCATTTCCAGCGTGGAAAGAATGTTTCCGGTACCTTTCATTTCATTATCCGTTCACGGGGAAGAATTCCGACTATATCGGGATTGGAGACCGGTCCGGTCTCAATCCTCGATCCACTCTTCAATATCTTCCTTGAGTCCTGCAACAAGAATCCTGTCGTCGTTCCGGATGACTGTATCTGCCTTGGGGATGAACCTTTCACCCGATCTTTTAATGTACAGGACGACAGCATTGTAACGGGTCCGGAAGTCAAGTTCGGCAAGCGTCTTCCCTTCCATTTCGGCAAGGGGACTTATCTCACCAAGGTAAAAGGAAGAACCGGGCAGCTGGGCAAAATGCGACATCCAGGGATGCATCATGATCGCCGCAAGGCGTTCCCCCATGTCCTTCTCGGGGAACACTACCCGGGTAGCGCCCACCCTGGCAAGGACTCGCGCGTGTATATTGTTTTGCGCCCTCGCTATGACCTCTGGTATCTCCAGGTCCTTCAGGATCGTCGTTGTAAGGATGCTTGCCTCAACATTCCCCCCGATGGCAACCACAGCAATATCGGCCTCTTTTGCGCCGATCTTCTGAAGTGCTTCTGCATCGGTAGCATCAGCCTGGACCGAAATATCGACAATATCCGCCATCTCTTCAACAAGCTGTCTTGACCGGTCAACAGCGATAACCTGGTTTCCTTGCTCAACGAGGGATTTGCAGAGAGCCTGTCCGAACCTCCCGAGCCCTACGACCAGGACAACTCTGTGTTTGCTCCTGTTTTTACGGTCTTTCTTTGTCATCTTTTTCTCCCCCTTCTAACCTACAGGAACCTCTTCCGACGGGTAGGACACCCTCTCCCTGATCTCGCGCTTCAATAGGCTGTAAAGGAACGTCACTATCCCGACTCTGCCCCAGAACATCATCAGGACAAGCACGATCTTGCCCGCATAGGTCAATTCGGGGGTCACCCCAAGCGACAGCCCCACCGTCCCAAGAGCCGAAACAGCCTCAAAAAGAAGCGTTCTGAAGGGGAAGGGCTCGATCAGGGCCAGCAACCCCATACCCACAAGCAGTGTGCCAAGGTAAAGAACGACCACCGTGATCGATCTTTGAACGACATGGAAGGGCAGCCTCCTGTTCCATAATTGGACTTCATGGCGTCCTTTCAGGAAACTCCATGACGAAACCATCAGGATCGCAAGAGTGGTCGTCTTGAAACCTCCCCCTGTGGAGCCTGGAGAAGCTCCAATCAGCATTAGCAGCACAAGCACGAAGATCCCTGCTGAAGAAAAGTTCGCCGGGGCAACCGTATCGAACCCCGCTGTTCTGGGAGTGATACTCGCGAAGATCCCGTTCCAGACCTTCCAGCCTGGCTGAAGATCTCCAAATGCGCTTCCCCACTCCGTCAAGACCAGGACCACAGATCCAGAAATAACGAGAAGAACGGTCGTAACAAGGACAAGTTTCGTCTGAAGGGAAATCTTTTCTGCCCGCCGGAACATCTCTCTCAAGTCGTTCAGTACGACAAAACCCAACCCGCCGATAACCACGAGGCCAATAACTGTTCCTGGTACCAGTATGGTCCTGGAAAAGCTTTCGAGATTATCAGAGAACAGGGAGAACCCTGCATTGCAAAAAGCGCTTACGCTGTGGAAGGCCGCATAGTAGAGGGAACTCCCATGGGTCATTCCCGAGTTCAGGAACCCGAAGAAAAGGGGGATGATACCGATACCTTCTATCACAAAGGTTATAAAAAGTATCCGGATAAGAAGACTTTTCACACCGGAGGGGGAATCCAGCCCGAACCCGCCTGCAAAGAACATGCGCTGGCGGAGGCCGATCCTCTCCCTCATAAGGAGGAAAAAGGCCGTGGTGGCTGTCATGACACCAAGGCCGCCCAGTTGGATCATAAACAGCACAACTCCCTGGGATGCCAACGAAAGGTCTTTCCCCGTGTCTACAACAATTAGTCCCGTCACGCATACTGCTGAGGTGGCAGTGAAAAGGGCATCAATAAACCCCAGGGGGCGCGTCCCCGCGTTCAAGACCAGGAGAAGCAATGTCCCCGAAACAATAAGTGAAAGGAACCCTAACACTATCTTTTTTTCTATGGGAAGTGAGGTAAATGTCCTGGTTCTTATAAGGCAACAGCCTCCCCGGAACGATCTATACCGGAAAGATTATCCTCTACCACGGTAGAATTGTCATGCCGATCCGTGGAGGTCTGCGTCCATTCGATTCTTTTGCTTATGTTCCAGCCACCGTTCGGCATCTCTTGCGTGGAGCCGGTTGAAATACTCTGGTATGATCTACTGGTGCCTCACTCGGACCAGCATCTTGGGGAGGGTTATTCATGGCAAAAGTACCTTTCTGCACCTGTGTGGATCTTGAATGTCCGGCTCACCCCTCGAACCACGACAAGGGGTGTACACCCTGCATCGCGAAAAACCTTGCGGAAGAGTGCATACCCGTCTGCTTCTACCGGCTTGTCGACCCGGAGATGGACCGCGATCAGGACTACTCTTTCAAGGGGTTCGCAAGGTTCCTGGAGGAGAGGAGAGGGAAATAGCGGCGCTGTTCGTTATCTTACGGGCAGGACACCATTTTTCAAGGGATAACTCTGCCCGTAAGTGCCCTGACCTGTCTCCGTACCCTTGCCCTGGAGATGACAGAAGTAAACGAGATCAAGGGGGTCTCCGATAGATCGGGGACCCCCTTGATAGTAATCATTTGGTGCCGGAGGGGGGACTCGAACCCCCACAGGCCAAAGCCCGGCGGATTTTGAGTCCGCTGCGTCTGCCATTCCGCCACTCCGGCAAGCGAAGATAGTAGTACCACAGCTGGAGGATTCTGTCCAGACAGGGCAACATTTTCGGGGTGTACTACCCATACCCCTTAGGGTACAATAGCCGCCGGTGGTGATTACCATGGCCATGGAAAAACTGGAAGGCTCCAGAGGGTGTTTCGTCTGCGACCGTAGCGGGACCAATCCTCGGTCCCTCGGGGTCACTCTCTTCTGGAACGATGATGAACAGCAGACGGTGATCCCCTTCACCCCCGACGACAGCTGGTGCGGCTATGAAGGCATCGTCCACGGGGGTATACTGACGGCGCTCTGCGACGACGCCATGGCCTGGGCAGCAAAGAAGGCCCTGACGGAATGGACCGTCACCGCCGGGATGAACATCCGCTTCCTGAGACCCGTAAGATCGGGGCATGATTACACCGCCTTCGGTCACTCTACGGGAGTGGAAGGGCGCAAGGTAAGGACCGCCGCAAGGATCGTCGGTGAAGACGGCAAGGTATGCGTCGACGCAAAGGCAACATTTGTGGCAGTAAAAACAAAGGCGTGAACGGCCAACAGTGAACGGGGAAAAAGCGATAGAAGCAAGACGGAATGGATCAACGAAGCATGCCCTTGCCCTTCCTGTCGCTTGAGGCTGTAGTCAGTCGCCTCGATTTATGATCCACAACCAACAAGGAGGTTAATAAACATGGACGTTTCAACGATAAGGATCAGGCACTACGCACCCGAAGGAGCAGAATGCGGCCCCGTGCAGGAGACCTACGAGACCCTCAGCAACATGGTGGAGCAACTCGGCCCGAAACTCGAGAAGATGGGTTTCCCGGTAACTCTCGAGAAGGTCTCCTCCGGCGGAGACCCGGCAAAGAACAACATGGTTACCATGGAGAGCGAGGAGATCGAATTCCCCGAGACCCCCCTCGACGAGATCCTGGGGCTCGAGGCCTCGGCGAAGCCCTGCAACTGCTCTGCAGGCAAGGGTCACGGTGACTGCCGGACCATCGAGATCGGCGGCGATACCTACCAGGCGATCCCACCGGGACTGATAGCCGACGGCCTTCTCAGGGTGGCCCTTTCGGCTACTGGCGGCTGCGGAAGCGGCTGCGGCACCTGCGGCGGAGGCTGAGGGGTATAGTCAAAGGCTGCCGTCGGCAGCCCGTTCAACAGGATATGTTCTGGAGGCGATCCTTATGGGAAAGCCCTGGATAACCACCAAGGGAGGGGACAAAGGTACCACCAGTCTCGGCGACGGTACCCGCGTGCCCAAGGACCACCCCCGGGTAGAGCTCTATGGGACCCTGGACGAATGCCAGGCCGCCATCGGCCTGGCCAGGGCCTCCTGCTGTTACGAGGAGATCCGCGGAGAGCTCTTTCGCATAGAGGAGGCCATGGGCTCCGTAATGGGGTACCTGGCCCTCTTCCCGGGACTTCCCGAGCCCGACCCGTCGACACTGGAAGAGACCGTCGAAAAGGTCCGCAACATCATAGGCGAAACCTTCCGTTTCGTGCGCCCCGGTGATTCCGTGCCCGGCGCGGCTCTCCACCTGGCCAGGACGATAGCCCGAAGGGCTGAACGTATCGCTGTCACCCTTCACAGAGATGGTGAGATCGGCGAAGCCCCCTTCGCCTGGATCAACCGGCTCTCCGACGCTATCTACGCCCTCTCTCTCTGGACCGACAAGACGAACAGGGAGTGTGAGTGAATCTCTTAACAAACAGGACGTTGCGCGACAGGATGTCAGGTGTATAATGGACAGAGTATACGCAAGACATTTTCTCCTTCGACAGGAGGCGGTCCTATGCAGAACGATCCACTATCGCCTGCGCGCAATATCGACCTTCGCCAGATCGTCTATGAAAAGATCAAGGAGGCCATAGTCGAGGGGATAATAAGACCCGGAGAGAGGCTCTCCGAGGTCGATCTCGCCGACAAGCTGGCGGTATCCCGCACCCCTGTCAGGGAGGCCATCAGGCAGCTTGCCCAGACCGGACTCGTCACGCTGGAACCCCGCCGGGGGGCCTTCGTCTCCCTCCCGACCATCAAGGATGCCTCGGACCTCTACGACCTGAGGACTCACATGGAGATCATAGCCGTCAGGCTCGTTACCTTGAACCAGCCCATCGAGGAGCTGGAGTACTGGCGCCCCGTCTTTTCGGCCATGACTGACCAGACCGAGACCAGCCACTACCTCGCCGAAGACCGCAAGTTCCACGCATCCCTCTACGAACTTTCGCGCAACCGCTACCTGACCATGATGCTCCACAACATAGCGGACCTGATCAACCTCTGCCGCCACTACTCCGTGGAGGGCATACCCCTGAGCACATTCGCCTATGAGCACGTGGCCATCATCGACGCCATCGAGACCGGAGACCCCGACAAGGCCGAGGCCGAACTGAGGGCCCACCTCGAACGCTCCAGGGGAGGCCTGCTTAACTACCTCCGCGAGCACCCTGAGCTCACGGCATCAGGCAAGAACAACAATCTCTAGATGCAGTCATCACAACTTTTGGGATACTTCCTCGCCTTCATGGCCGCCGTTACCTGGGCTGTAGCACCGATTCTCTATCGCCGAGGTGTGGAGCGAATATCTTACTCCGGGCTTGGCGCCCTCAGGTGTACCGGCTACATCATCAGCGCCGCTCTCTTCCTGTTCTTTGCCATGGGCCCATCGGCCTTCGCGCCCCTTGCCGCCGGGACCATGGCAAGGATCTTTGTATACTCCGTCCTCTGGCTGGTAATGGGGGACTTCTTCTACTTCTCGGCCCTCCACAAGCTGGGGGTCTCAATAGCAGTTCCAGTAACTTCCTCCTACCCTCTTCTGGTGGTACCTGCCTCATGGATCTTCCTGGGCGAACCCGCAAGCCCCATGGTATTTGCCGCGGCTGTCCTTATCGTGGCGGGCCTTATACTCCTGTCACCCCGCGAAGACAACCCCGAGGGGAAACGGCAGGTTTTCGGAGGCCTTTTGGTCTCATTCCTTGCCATGTCATGCTGGACCTTCGGGATGATAACCAACAAGGTGCTCATGCAGACCATCCCGGTGCCTCAGCTGGAGTGGTGGCGGGCAGTGAGCGTTACGACGGGTTCATGGATCATGTTCTTCCTGCTTGAAAGGGCAAGGGGGGTTGCTAACGTCTCGCGGGTGGCGATGACCGAGATGGCCATCGCGGGTGCGCTGGGCCTTACGGTCGGGAACCTCTTCCTGACCTACAGCTACAGTCTAGCTCCCGTCGACGTGGTGGTCTGCATCGCTTCCATCAGGCCCTTCCTTGCGGCCCTCTTCGCCACCCTCTTCCTCCGGGAGAGGCTGACCCCACGCCTTGCCGGAGGTATCGTCCTCGTATTCGTCGGAGTAATGGCCATCTCGTTTTAGTTCGTGTAGCCTTACCATCTCCGGCTCAGCCCCCATCGAACCCGGCCTGTAGAAAGTCCTGGGATGTTCCATATACCTCTGTGCCACCCAGTGCCCCGGAAGATCATGGGGGTAGATGTACCCCTTTCCGCCGGGCCTCAGGTGCGGGGGAACCTCCTGAAGGTCCCCCCCCTCTATGGCAGACAGCGCCCTGTCGACGGCCATGTAGGCGCTGTTGCTCTTGGGGGCCAGCGACAGGTATATCACTGCCTCGGAGAGAATTATCCTGGCCTCTGGAAGTCCAACGAAGTCCGCGGCGTAAGCCGCGGAGGCAGCCACAGAAAGGGCCCTGGGATCGGCAAGGCCCACGTCCTCGGCGGCGAACACGAGGAGGCGCCTGGCGACAAAACGGATATCCTCCCCACCTGCCACGAGCCGTCCCAGCCAGTAGACCGCCGCATCGGGGTCGGAGCCCCGCATGCTCTTGATCAAGGCTGAAATGATCCTGTAGTGATCGTCCTCGTCACGGTCGTAGCGCTGCAGTGCCTTGGGGGATATTCTCCTCACCGTTTCGATGTCTATCACGCTTCCGCCCCCTGTGGCAACGGCATGGGCGGATAGCTCCAGCCTTGTCAGGGCCTGCCGGGCGTCACCGCCGGCGCCGAGGGCGATCTCCGTCAGGGTCTCCCTGGAAGCGGAGAGCTCCAGCTCTCCGAGCCCCCTCTCGATATCTGACAGGGCTCTCTCCAAAAGCCCCACCATGTCTTCGGTCTCAATGGGACGAAGCTCGTAAACTACTGCCCTTGAGAGGAGCGTCTTGTTGATCTCGAAAGAGGGATTCTCTGTAGTAGTGCCCATGAGGATCAGGTCGCCCTTCTCGACCGACGGGAGCAGGGCATTCTGCTGCTGCCTGTTGAAGTGGTATATCTCGTCCACGAAAGCCACCGGGGTCCTGCCGCTGATATTCTTGAGGTGCTTCGCTTCGGCCACAAGGTCCCTCAGGGCCGCCACGTTCGCCGAGACGGCGTTGATCTCCAGGAAATCCCTCTCCGTCATAGTTGCCATCAGGCGGGCTATGGAGGTCTTGCCAACGCCGGGCGGGCCGTAGAGAATACAGCTGGGAACGTGTCCCGACTGGACAGCCCTGTAGAGGGGAGCCCCCCGGGATATGAGATGCCTCTGCCCTGCCATCTCCTCCAGGATCCTCGGCCTCATCCTCTCCGCCAGGGGGACCTCCCATTTGCTGGAGGGTACACTCTCCCGCATCGGATCGTCCCAGAGGGTCCTCTCACCCCTCACTTCATCCATGAAAGAACAGCCTCCTCGACCAGGTCCGGATCGCCCGGAAGCTCCAGGGACGCCCCGTTCCTCGAGAAATTAACCTGGGGGAATCGCTCTCCCAGGACCTGGGTCAGCACCGACACGATTGGCCTGTCCACCAGCGAAAGAGGCAGGAAGTGAGCGCGCTCCCACTGCTCAAGAGACAGCCTTGCCTTCTCAGGAAGCTTCAGTCCCCCGATACCCAGCCCCACAGCGGCCAGTGCCACAGCGAAGATCTCCGGGGAAGCTTCCGGGAGTGCCGCGTCTATCTCCCAGGCTCTTTCAAGCCACTTTCTTCCCCGCTTACCGGCCAGTTCCCGGTACTCCCTGGGAACCATCGGCTCGGGGGAACCAAGGGACCTCACGAGGTCCTCCAGACGCTGGAAGGAGATGTCGGCCCACTTGTCCCACTCGGGGACCACTCTCTCCACCAGGACTGCCCTCATCCCCGCCCTTCGTGCGCCGTAGAGGTCAAAAATGAAGTCACCCACCATGAGGCAGAGAGAAGGTTCAACGCCAATGGCACCGGCTGCGGCCCAGAGGGCCTGCGGATCGGGCTTCAGGGGCCCCTCGTCCCTGGACATCACCGTCTCGGGCAGTTCTATGGAGCATCTTTTCGCTGCCTCGAAGATCGAGTCCCTGCAGTTCCGGGAGACTACTGCCCAGGGTATCTTCCACATCCTCAGCCACTCAAGGAGTTCATGGGCTCCCTGGACTGGCTCCGCACCCCTTGCCCCCTCCATTTCCAGTTCGTAGAGGTCCCTCTCCAGATCTTCCCGCCGGCTCTCCTCCAGCATGTCGGCGGCCTCCACCAGGGGGACCCTCTCGCCTTTGAAGTACTTTGCCCTTATGGGAGCGAAGTCAAGCTTTGTGTCGGCCAGGACCCCGTCCCAGTCGAGGATGAAGCCCCTTGCCACGGAGGGGTGCCAGAAAGGTGGTGCGATCATCATGGGATCATCCTCCGGTAAAAGATTAAAGAAAACGGGGCATGAAGACCCTTGGCCCCCATACCCCGCTCCGTGTAAAAAAGACGCCCCCGCGAGTGCCGTGACACGAAGGCCTTGACCCGATCCTAACTAGGTGGAAACCTCACCCGCCTTTGCGCGGGTAGCGCCTGAGCGCCGCCACTGCCGGCGGGTAGACTGGTCTCCCCAAACCGGGTGTTGGCTCAAGGCTCTTCACCATGTTCACGAACACCGCAGGGCCTGTTCTCTTTTACCCGCTACACCGGTATTATATCATAACAGTCGTTAGGAGGGGTTTAAATTGTGGAAAGGAAGGCTCCCGAGACACATCCTGGAAATGACCCATGAAAGCTACGCTAAAAGAGCGGAGAGCCAGCTTCACCGTTCTCCCGGTTCTCTGCTGGTGAATTGTGGACTCGGCACTAACCCGCTTGGGGTACCTCCAACGGTCAGGAGGCTTCTTAAATCCTGCCACAAGTGGGCTATATGCGACTACCCTCCGCCTGTGGCCAAGAGCCTGACGGGGGCGATCGCCAGGTACCTCGGGGACGAGGACCTTCAGGACCGGATAGTTCTGGGGCACGGTTCAATGGACGTTCTGATCACCCTGGCCCGCCTGCTTCTGCCTCCGGGATCCCTTTTGTCCGGGGTCTCACCCCAGTTCACCGACATGCCGCTCCAGGCGATGCAGGGGAACGCCCGTTACCACCCTGTTCTTCTCAAGGGTCCCCGGTTCGAGGCCGATCTGGAGACCTGGAAGAGGGCAGCCCGACAGCGACCACACGTACTCTACATCGACAGGCCTCACAACCCCACCGGGCAGGTCCTTCCTCTGAAGGACCTGGAAGAGATAGTTGCGGAATGCCTCGAGAGGGGGTGCTGGGTTATAGTCGACGAGGCCTACGGGGATTACTTGCCCCGCGAGGAGTCCGCCGTCGGCATGGAACACCCCAACTGCATTGTCACCAGGTCGTTCTCCAAGGCCTGGGGCCTGGCTGGCATGCGTGTAGGCTACGGCGTGATAAAAGACCCCGAGCTATTCCAGATCTTCAGCATGCTCCAGCCCCCCTTCGGAGTAAGCCTTCCGGGGATCGAGGCTGCCCTGTCTGCCCTTGAGGACGGGGAGTTCCTGGAAAAGACCCGGGAGTATGTGCAGGAAGCCAAGGCGGCCATGCTGGACACCATGGCAAAGATCAAGAACCTGGAGGTGGCGGCTACTCACCCGTCGACACCTATCATGATGGTACATCACAGAAGGGGTAACCTCTTCGAAATGCTTGCCCATCTGGGGATCGACAGCGAACCCGGCTCAGGGTACCTGGACCTGGACGATTCGACGGTCAGGCTCAGGGTGCCCCCTCCTGAAGAACTGGAGAGGGCCGTGGATCTCATATCAAGGCTCAACGAGCGTTCATGAGGTCCTTTTGCCGCCATCGGAAAGTCCGAGAAGGGCCAGAAGGTCCTCGGGTCCGCTGCAGTTATCGTCCATGAGCGCTACCCTTACCTCGGTCTCAATGGCCAGGTTCTGATAGGGGGACACGGAACCGGTCTGGGCCTTTATCCTCCCGGAGACAACCTCGGCACCCTCCAGGGGAGTATGGGGCAGCAGCACGATGACCCCTCCGTCGCCTATCCGTCCGCCAATATCAACACTCCTGAGGTTCTTCAGTATCTCCCGGGAGAGCCTCTGGATAGTCTCGGCCACAGCTTCTTCGCCACCCGTCTCGCGTATTTGGCCCATGTTGGTTACCTCGACAGATATGGCCGTAAGGGGGTACCTGTAACGTCTGGAACGGTCCATCTCGAGCTTCATTACCTTGTAGATCATGTTCTGTGCGTAAAGGCCAGAAACGGGGTCTCTGGTGTAAAGCTTCGTGATCCCCTCTACAGCCCGGTTCCTCTCCGCAGAAGAAAGGAACACCGGCCACAGCGACTCCATCACATCCCTGTTGATCCTCGCGAACCCTCCTGTGGTCCTGGTGAGGCATAACAGAACGGCCGGTGCCGAGCCCGTCAGCAGCACCCCCGAGAAGAGGGACCCGAAGCCCGCCTCCGTCATCATGGGCTCCCACTCCCTGGCCTCCGTTACCCAGGGGACCCACCAGCGTGCACCGTCCTGGACAGGAAGTCCCCCGAACTGATGGCCGAAGGGACCACCCTTCGCTTCGGACAGATCTCTGGCAAAAGTAAGAGCGCTATGCTGTTCATCTCGCCCGAACTCTCCAGGGTTGGCCTCCTCCAGGGAGAGCATCCATCTCTCCCGTGCCCCGTCCCATACGAATATTCCGGCCCAGTCCACACCCATGTGGTCCACCAGCTCCAGGATCATCTGTGGGATCATGCCCTTCACGTCGTAGAGCCCTATGAGCTGGGTGAATCTCTCCTTCATGACCAGAAGCCTGGCGTGGAACTCGTGGGGGGACAGATCGTGGAAAAAGGCGAGGAAATGCTTGTCCCCGCTCCAGCAGTAGAGTTCGAGCTCGATCTCTCCCGGCACAAGAGTCCACCTTACGGTCTTCCAGCCTTTCTCCCTGGCCGCCAGGTAAAGGGGCTCCAGGTCCCTCGGTCCCTCGATCCCCGACAACAGGACATCCAGCGTCTCTGGAAGATCCAGGCTGCTCAGGCCGGTAAGTTCATCGAAGTAGCTGTTCGAGAACTCCACCACCAGGTGTTCCTCTGTCACGCTCCCTGCGATGAGCGGCATCGTGATCAGGGCAAGTATCTCAGAGCAGATCCCTTCCAGTTCTCTATCCCTGAGCCAGCTGCAGACGGTGGTCATCGGTCAATGCCCCCCCGAGGTAAGTGCTGCATCTCTTCCCTATGATAAACTTAATGTGCTCAAAGAGCCATACCGGGAGGAGGGGCCCCTTGGATCTCGAGACAAAAAAGATAGATGTACCCGGCACCTTCGGGGACGGCCTGGTCCCTGTCCATATCATGAGACGGTCCGGGGCCTCCGGCGGCTCGCCCCTGGTCGTTCTCCTGCACGGAGTCCACGGCTCCGCCAACCCCCTGCCGGGGAACAAGTACGGCGAACTGGCACGAATGCTGATCGAGCAGGGAGCGAGCTGTGCCATAGTCGAGACAAGCCGCATCAGGCGCGACCGGGAGAGCTTCGGCGAGGACCGGGAGGCATGGGCCCATGCGGCCTTCAAGGGCAAGACATTCTTCCAGGACCATGCCGATGCCGTAGCAGGTATCGAGGCGGCCGCCATGGAGGCCGGCATAGGCTCCATATGGGTCTTCGGATTCTCCCTTGGGGGGATACACGCAGTCCTTGCCGCCGGAAGTGAAGGCCTTTCCTTCACACCGTCCGGGATAGCCCTGGGGGGATCGGGTTACAGGATACGCTCCGAGGCAGAGAATGCCCTGACACTTCCCATTCTTGACTCAATGCCTGGTAGCGACCCCCTCATCGAGGCCGCCGGCAGACTGAGAGCGGAGAGACTTGTCTCTTTCTACGGTTCGCTGGACTCCACATTCCCGGAGGACACCTGTCGCAGACTGGTGGAGCTGGCACCCCTGCCCCTGGAGAAGAAGGGATTCGTAGTTATCGAGGGAGCTGACCATGCTTTCCGAAGCCTGAAGGGTAACCCCTCACTGAAACCACTGGAGATGATCTCCTCCTTCCTGACCCCTCTCCTCTTCTAACCCCAGGGCCAACCTACAGACATCCCGAGGAAGGAGTAGAACCAGGTTCCGGTCAGCATCGAGACGATCCCTCCGACGGCCAGGAACGGCCCGAGCGGTATGGCGTCCTTTCGCCTGACCCTGCGGAACAGGAGCAGACCCAGGGCAATTACCCCTCCGATCATGAAACCCGAGTAGAGGCCCCATGCGGACAGCTGCCACCCCAGGGCGGCGCCTGCACCTGCCATCAGGCTGGCATCGCCCCACCCCATGCCCCCCCTGCTCACAAAGATTATCACGGCGATCACGGCAAAGCCCAGCCCGGCCCCGAGCAGGCCGTCAAGCAGGGCACCCCAGCCCCCGCCGATCCGCATGATCATACCCACAGCTCCAAGTCCCCATGCAAAGAGGTCGTAGACAAATCCGCTGTAAAGGTCCGTCAGGGCGTTAAGGAAGAGACCCGCTGCGACCACCGCCGCGAAGGCGGAAGTGACAGACACCCCCCACCTCCAGGCTATGAGGCCACCGATGGCCGCTCCGCCGACCTCAACCAGCAGGTATCCCAGGGGGATCTTAGCCCCGCATGACCTGCACCCGCCGGAGAGGGCGAACCATGAAACTATCGGTATCAGTTCGAGGGCGGTCAGCTCCCTTCCACAGCTGTCGCACCTCGAACGCTCGCCACCCCACCATGAACGCTCCTCCACTGTCCTGGAGGCGACAACGTTCAGGAAGGACCCCATGCAAGCCCCCAGAAGGGCCGAAAAAACAATCAAAATGGAAGAAAAGGCTACGGGCACTATCCCCACCACTCCTTGCCGCGGAGGATGAACTCTACGAAAAAGGGTCCCGGCTTAAGCCGGGACCCTCCAATTGTATCTCGTGAACTAGTAGATCAGCTTGCTCTTCCCCTTGCCCTGGTTACTGAGCTTGTCCAGTTGCTGAAGCACCGCCGGCGAGGCCACATCTATCTTCGGTTTCGCCTGCTGCTGCTTTGACAGCTCCTGGAGCTTCTTCTCATAGTCGTCCATGGCCTTTTTGATGGCCTCCACATCGCCCTTGATCCACTGGAGAATTCCCTCTGCAACGGTTTGGATCACGTCTTCGGTCGGCATCTCCTGTATCACGCCAAGGTCCATCAGGATCCGGTGCTCCTCGCGGATAGATTCGATAACGTCATCATCGGTGATCAGGCCCTTGCGGTACATGGCCCTGGCAAGGATATTGAACTTGGTCTTGAGGTTCTCATCGTTGAAGGCCAGGCTGTCGACCCTGGCCAGGAGCATGGACAGGACCTCGTCCAGACTTATCTGCATTGGCATCTGCATCTTGTAATTTTGCCCCCTTTTCTGAGATCGGCAACAATTGTAACACGAAGCAGGCCCCCTCTTTGAAGGCGGCCACGGAGGAATTATACTCTGTTACATGAAATGGAGCCTCAGGAAGACCATACTTCGCACACTGTCCGCAACAAGAAAGGAACTGCCGACGTTCGCACTGATGACGTTCGGCACCTTGATCGTGGCCTTCGGCATCATGTCCCTCACCATCCCCTATCGCCTCCCCGACTCGGGCGTATCAGGGATCGCCGTACTCACCAACTACGCTTTCGGCATATCTCCGGCCTGGGTGGTGGGAGTGGCCAACATCATCCTTCTTGCCTGGGGGATGAAGGAACTATCGGTACGTTTCGTAGGGTGGACCGTCTACGCCGTGACCCTCCTGACGGCCCTTCTCAAATTGTTCGAAGGTATACCCTACCCGCACCTGGACGAACTTCTTCTGGTGGCCATCCTGGCCGGGGCAGTAAAGGGGCTTGGCGGGGGACTTGTTCTGCGTTCGGGAAGCTCCCTGGGCGGCACGGACATACTGGTGGTGGCTCTCAGGAAGCGTTACGGCATAGAGGTCGGCCGTTTCACCTTCTACATCAACCTGGTCATCCTCGGAGTATCGGTCTTCATCGTCGGGCTCGAGGGAGCCATCTATGGCCTGGTAAGCATATTCGTCAACGGAGTGGTCCTCGACAACGTCCTCCGGTCCTTTGACAGGAGGAGGCAGGTCTTCGTCATCAGCAACCACCCGAAAGAGATCGCCGATTTCATTACCGGGGAACTCCACCGGGGCGTCACGATCCTTCACGGTGAAGGAGGGTTCACCCACGAGGACCGTCCCGCCCTTCTCTGCGTTCTGACACCCCGACAGACCATGGACCTGAAAAGGTTCCTCTCCGTCAACGACCCCAAGGCCTTCATGATAGTATCCGACGCTTCTGAGGTCCTCGGCAGGGGCTTCAAGAGCTGGAAGGAGCTTTAAAAGAACAAGGCGACAGACTTCAGGAGGCAGGCAACAGGAAAACCCGGGGCCAACCCTTCTCCCTTCAAACTGGTTCTCCTTGGCTTCCCCCATTAAAAAAGATTCTCCTCTGTGGCCCCACCCTACCCTACGCTGGCGGTACGCCAGCTAGGGCAGAGCGAAGCCTACCGACATAGTCCCGAGGAGTTTTAACGAGGGAGGTGATGTGTCTGTGTAACTCTGTGTCCACTGTGGTGAGATGCCCTGGCTTTGGGGTGGGTATTACCGTTCACTGTTTACCGCTTGCCGTTCACGCTTGTGAATTTACTTTTACATCTCACGTCTTACGCCCTCTCCTCCCCCTCGATCTCCTCTTCTATTCGGGCGAGCTGATCCCCGGTGGAGGGAAGCAGTCCCTCCATCAGCCGCTCCCGCAGTCTGACCCCGGCCCTCTCCCTGTCCTCGTCCTTTTCTGCCATGGCACCCCAGCTGGTCTTCTTCTTGCCCTCGAAGAGATCCAGGTCCACCAGGCGCTTCCCGGAGGCGCTGTACTCCATCCCCATCAGGATCTCCTTGATCCTCTCGGGCTCAAGGAAAGTCGCCAGATGGAACCGGTAGACGGGAACGGGCATCAGAATATGGGCGAAATCCTTCCCCCTGCCCTCGCCCAGGACAAGGCCGATCTCCAGCTCGTCCAGTACCAGGCGGAGTCTTTTAGCCTGAAGAGGGTACCTCTCCCACATATCGTAGACCCGGATCTCCAGGCTTCTCCAGTCGGCATGCCCCCGGGCCTCATTGAAGTAGGACATGGCCCTGCTCCTCAGACTCCTCAAAAGCTGTTCGTAGGGCATCTGGATGTAGAGAACGTCGGGGAAGAGATCCTTTATCGCTATGGGGCGATTGAGGTTGTTCCTGGTGAACATTACTGCCACCCTGCCGCCGCTATCGGTCCAACGCAAAAACAGGGGTATCTTTCCCACCTTGGCATCAAGGTCCTGTTTCATCTGTTCCATAACTTCAGAGTAGTCGCCGCTTACCCTGAAGAGGATCGTCCTGGGAAGCATGCTCGCCTTCTCCAACTTGTCACAGAGCCCCTCGTTTAGCATAAAGGCCAGGATCTCACCGGGGCTGGAATCGGCCAGGAAAACCCTTATCTCCCCAAGCGATCTCCCCTTCATGGTTGCAAATATCAGGGTCTGACCCTCGCTTGAACTATCCCACGCATCCTCGTACTGTTTCTCGACAAGGGGGAATTTGGCTGCCACCGATTCAATAACCCCCTGGTCCTTCAGCTTAAGGAAGATCTCTCTTGTGCCTCCCCTGACCAGCGAAAGCATTCTCCCTCACCCCTTTCGATCAGAGACCGGTTCTACGCCTGCAGCACCTGGCATCGTCAACGTAGGGAGGATAGGGTAACACCTCCACGGTGCCGCCTTCTAAAAGGATAACGTTGATCCCGTTAACTCCGTTGAGATAGAGGCTGCCCTCATGATCGAGAGGCACCTCCACGTCGTGCCCGAAAAGGTTGAAGGCCGCAGGGGGCAGGGGGAGCTCCTCCAGGGAGTGGGCAAGGGCTACGTCCAGTCCGCAGAGGCTCAACCTGATCCCCTCCTCGAATACCATCACGCCCGGAAAGGCAGAACGGACCACCTCGGGGAGATCGTGGTTCCCTGTAATGATGGCGACCCTGTCCCCCGGGACCGCGCTCATTACCTCCGCAAGGAGGCGAAGCCTGTTCCTGAAGATCCTGGAGTACCCCGGTCTGAGGGCCAGCTTCACGTCGTCGACCAGGTCCCCCGTGTGGACAAGGCAGAGGGGCTCAAGGAACTCCAAAAGCCTCCTGAGATCTCCGTAAAAGACCGACGGCGTGTCCGAAACATGGACCAGGCACTTCCCTCTGGCCTCCTGCAGGTGCAAGGGAAGCGGCAACACCGTACGGAAACAGGCCAGAAAATCCTTCCAGGCTCCCATGCGTTCGCTGTTCCCCTAGGACCTGAGTACGGACATGCTGTCAGGGGTCACCATTGGGGACTTGTGGCAGTGCACGAGCTTCCAGTCGGGGTTCTTCTTTGTGCCGAAGTTGTTGAAGACCCTGGTCTCATTGTGGCTCTTATGCACTATCTTCCCCGGAAAGACTGCCCTCACCATGAGCGTGAAGGTGACCACTGCCGTCGCCCCGAAGACCTGGACCTTCGGCTGAAGTATCTCGTGCTCGAAGAGCTGCTCCTCCTCCTCCAGTGGGTCGGGGCTTCCCCCCACCACCATTCGGTGAACGCGGAGCTCCCGCAGGTGGAATTCCAGGCCATCGATCCTCTGGGGAGATATGTACCACTCGAAAAAAGTACAGTCCTCGGAAGTGGTGTTACTGTAAGCTGCCACATCACCCTCCCAGATGCTCTTCAGGTTCTTCTCAAGAATGGCCATGATCTCCTTCTCCAGGGCCTTGTTTGGCTTTGCCATGACCTTTCACCAGCCTTCGTCAGGTAAGTTGTTGATGAACATTATAACTGTTACTGAAAAGAGCTGTTTCGGCAGAGAAGACGCAAAAAAGGGGGAAGGTTAAAACATTTACAGTAGAGTCTGCATGTTCTTGGGAAAAAGGGATGTCTCTTACTTTTTTCTTGCCAGGACAACCCCGATGACGAGGCCAAGAAGAAGGCCCATGACGTCGGCTGCAAGGTCGGCAACCTCACAGCTGCGGAAGGGGACCAGGGCCTGGAGAGATTCCGAGGTAATAGCAAGCACCAGAAGCACAAGGAAGACTGTCCGTACCCTTACAGCACCTGTCACGACAGGAAAGAGAGCCAGGACAAAAAAGACCCCGAAGTGGGCTATCTTGTCGCCCATCTCAACACCCGGAAGGGGGGATCTGCTCAACGGCATTACCGAAACTGCCAGAAAGGCGGCGATGCCTGCAATCCAGGCAAACCTCAGCCACCGGGCGGTCCTTTCAGATGACATTAGAAGACTTCCTCTCGGAGAATAAAAAAAGAGGGGTCTCTTCCTTTCGGAAGCGCCCCTCGAAAGAACAGATCCCAATAACTACTGGGAGATAGCACTTACCGGGCAGACTGCAACGCAGGCGCCGCACTCAACACAGGTTTCAGGGTCGACCTGGGCCTTTCCGTCCTCCATACTGATGGCCGAAACGGGGCAGGTCCCAACACAAGCTTCGCAACCTACACAAGTATCCTTGTCAACTACTGCCTTTGCCATTCAAGATTCCCTCCTTGTCTGGGGTAATGCTTTTATATGTTCGCAGTATCGTTCATTTTAGCGCAAATATCAAACCCGCTCAACAGAAGGTCTGCCGCCTTGCTTTTCTGCCTTGGCCTTGGGCTTTCCCGTTTACCGTTGACCGTTCACCGTTCACGCCTTTGAATTTGGTTCTCCAGCCTCAAGGGTTTCTGCCTTTCCTGCCTCCTGCAGCCTGATGCCTGCCGCCTTGTTTTTTCTCACGTCTCACGCCCTTAAGGTTTCCCTGCCTCCTGATATTAGGTTTTCTCTGCGACCTCTGTGTCCTCTGTGGTAAAAAGGGGGTTAGTTTGGCTCTGCCTTGGTGTTTGATTTTTCGTCTATCGGTTTTTTACCCCTTCCACCGCCACCCTCGCATTCGGGACCTCCTCCGTATTCCCACCCACCTTCTCCAGCTCCTTCAGGAAGGAGCCCTTCACGTCCTGTCCGGAGATCTCCCCGGCAAGCTCCGCTGCCCTCATGGCGTAACTCAGAACCTGGACCGTCTCGATCCTTGAGATATCGTCGAAGAACCATCCGCAGCTGGTGTACATGAGCATGGCGTTGCGCTCCATCTCCAAAAGCTCCCTGGCCCTCCCCCCCTGGCCGCCTCCTTGGAGAAGGTCATCAATATACCCGTCCCGGGCCTTCCAGGGGTCATCGAAGAGCTTGCTCCCGGCGTCCTCGAAGATGGAGTCCACCTCTGCCCTCAGGCCATCCAGGGCTTCCCTCAGGGGTCCTCTCCACTCCTGGCGCCACTCGGGGTGGTCTCCTGCCCTGCAGCCGCAGTCGGACCTCCACCTCTCCACACCGTGGGAACAGCTCCAGGAAGTGTTCTCTGCGATCTCCGCCGCTGCCTTCGGGGTGTGCTTTTCCAGGAACTCACCGTAGACCGTCAGTTCCGCCTTCCGGCTCTCCTCCAGCTTTTCAAGACAGTAGGCCAGGGCCATCTCCCCGAAACGGTGATGGTGACCGAAGGTCTCCCCGTCTACGGCAACGTGACAGAGGCGCAGGCCCTCCCCCGAGGCCCCGTCGATCATCCTCCTTGCGAAGGATCCGCCGTCCTTTAGCAGTTCTCCGAAGGCAATGTCGTGGGCTATTGGCCCATTGTAGAAAAAGAGGGCCATCTTCCTTCCAGAGGGCAGTTCACAGCTGTAGGGGACCGTAGTGTCCACCTTTCCGCCCCGGACATCGCGCCATGTTCCCCCTTCCCTCACCCTGAGGGCCTGGTGCGGAGCCAGTACAGTGAAGCGGATCCCCTCCTCGGTCATGATATCAAGGGTCTCCAGGTCCACAGCCGTCTCCGGGAGCCACATACCCTCAGGCTTCCTGCCGAAGCGGTGCATGAAGTCCCGAACGCCCCAGATCACCTGGGTTCTCTTGTCCCTGGAGGAAGCCAGCGGCATGATCATGTGGCTGTAGGCCTGTGCGATGGCTCCCCCGTGGCCGGAAAATCTCTCCCTGCTTTCCCTGTCGGCGGCCAGAATGGCCGCGTAGGTCTCGGGGCTGGCCTTCTCCATCCAGGACAGCAGGGTTGGTCCGAAGTTGAAACTGATGCGGGAATAATTGTTCAGGGTGCGGCGCACCTTTCCTTCGCCGTCCAGGAGCCTTGCCGCCGCGTTGGGGGCGTAGCACTGGATGGTCACCCTCTCATTCCAGTCATGGTAGGGCAGTGCGCTCCTCTGACGGTCCACCCTCCCCGTCCAGGGGTTCTCCCTCGGGGGCTGGTAAAAATGCCCGTGAATGCAGACGTACCTTGTCATCTTGAAGCCCGTGATACATAAGAAGTCAGAAGAGACAAGAAGGAACACAACACCCGACTATGCTCTTTCCTCTCACAAAATGACCCAACGCGAGGAAGATCCTTGGAAGATATCATCAAAAACGCACTCCCCTGAAATGATCTGATAGGCATTTAAGAACTGTTAAGAGTTCACGACCTTGCCCCTTGCTGTCATCCCGAGCGAAGCGAAGCGGGACGTCCGCCTGCCGGCGGAGATCTGGTTTAAAGAATTATTCCGATCCAGATTCCTCACACGCTTTCGGCGGTTCGGAATGACACAGCCTTGCTTTTCCCTCTTGTCCTACCCTACCCTACGCTGGCGGTACGCCAGCTAGGGCAGAGTGAAGCCTCCCGAGGTGATCCAACGAGGGGCTGCGTCTGCGTCCCCTGCGGTGAAAAAGATTTGGCCTTGGGTTCGGTTTTTCCCGTTCACCGTTGACCGTTCACCGTTCACGCCTTTGAATTTGGTTCTCCAGCCTCAAGGGTTTCTGCCTTTCCTGCCTCCTGCCTCCTATGTTCTCCGCCCTTAAGCAGCACCACCCCAAGGGGGGGGAGCGTAAGCGTGACCCTCCAGGGAAACCCGTGAGAGAGCTCGCCCTCGGCTTCGACCCCGCCGAGGTTGCCCGTCCCGCTACCGCCGTAAAGTCCGGCATCGCTGTTAAGGATCTCCCTCCAGCGCCCCCCGAAGGGTACTCCCAGTACATAACCGTACCTCGGGATGGGGGTGAAGTTGCAGACCGCCAGTATTGCTTCAGAGCTGTCCTTCCCGAAGCGCAGGAAGGATATCACGCTGTTGTCGCTGTCCCTGGCGTCGATCCACCTGAACCCTTCGCGTGAGAAGTCCAGTTCGTGGAGAGCCCTCTCTTCCACGTAGACCCGGTTAAGATCATCCACCCAGCGCTTCACCCCGGCGTGAGGCTCTTCTCCAGCCAGGTGCCAGTCCAGGGAGTTGTCATGGTCCCACTCTCTCCCCTGAGCGAACTCTCCCCCCATGAAGAGGAGCTTCTTCCCGGGGTGTGCGAACATGTACCCAAAAAGGAGCCTCAGATTGGCGAACCTCTGCCACTCGTCGCCGGGCATCTTTCCCGACAGGGACCCCTTCCCGTGGACTACCTCGTCGTGGGACAGGGGAAGGACGAAGTTCTCCGAGAAGGCGTACCAGGCTGAAAAAGTGAGCGAGTCGTGCTCGTACTTCCTGAACACCGGGTCCTTGGACATGTATTTGAGGGAGTCGTGCATCCACCCCATGTTCCACTTGAACCCGAACCCCAGCCCCCCCGTGTGGACGGGCCTGGTCACCATTGGCCAGGCCGTGGACTCCTCGGCAAAGGTCTGGATCCCGGGGAAATCCCTGTAGAGGGCCGTGTTAAGGTCCCTCAAAAACTGGATGGCCTCAAGGTTCTCATTGCCGCCGTGGACGTTGGGAAGCCACTCCCCTTCCTTCCGGGAGTAGTCCAGGTAGAGCATGGAGGCCACGGCGTCCACCCTTATCCCGTCAGCGTGAAACCGGTCGACCCAGAAGGAGGCACTGCTGAGGAGGAAGGACCTCACCTCATGGCGACCGTAGTTGAAGATGCAGCTCTTCCAGTCGGGATGGAAACCCTTCCTGGGGTCGGAGTGCTCAAAGAGACAAGTCCCGTCGAACCGGGCAAGGCCGTGGGGGTCGTCGGGGAAGTGGGAAGGTACCCAGTCGAGGATCACCCCCAACCCTTCCTGGTGCAGGGTGTCGATCATGAACATCAGGTCTTCGGGTCTTCCAAAGCGGCTGGTCGGAGCGAAGTACCCCAGCGTCTGGTACCCCCAGGACCCGTAGAATGGATGCTCCATGACGGGCAGAAGCTCCACGTGAGTGAAACCTGCCTCCCTGGCGTAACGGGCAAGAAGCGGGGCCATCTCTCTCCAGGAGAGGAAGTCTCCGTTACCTCCCCGCCTCCACGATCCCGGGTGGACCTCGTAGACCGATATAGGGCTCTCCAGGGAGTTCTTCCCTCCCCTTCCGGCCATCCAGCCGTCGTCTCTCCAGTCGTAGGACGTCTTCCAGACCACCGACGCTGTCTTTGGCGCCGTCTCCCAGAGGAAAGCGAAGGGGTCTCCCTTTTCGAATACAGACCCTCCAGAGCTGATTTTGTACTTGTACAAAGCTCCCGGGCCCACCCCCGGCACGAAGCCCTCCCAGATCCCGGAGGAGTCCCAGCGGGGCTTCAAGGGGAAGCTCTCGCTGTCCCAGCCGTTGAAATCCCCGATGACAGACACATGATCGGCCGCCGGGGCCCAGACAGCAAATTGGGTTCCCTCCCCTCCCGGGAGGTCAAGAAAGTGGGCGCCGAGCCTCTCGTGGAGCCGGCAGTGGCGCCCTTCTCTGAAAAGATATATGTCCTGCTCCGTCAGGAGCGAGGTATCGTAGCGCATGGTCTTACCGCGGACAGCCAGTTCCTCAGTCCCTCTGGATTATCCCGTAGAAGGAACCCCGTCCGGAGTGGTCGTCGAAGGACCACTTGCCCAGGAACCTGTTCATGAAATCGATCTGCCCCAGGAAGTAGAGGGGTACACCCTCCTCCTGAACGGTCATGAACTCGAAGGCCCCGTCCAGCTCCCACCTACCCTGAACTTCCATGTCCATAAGCGACACATTCGAATGGACCACTCCGGTTATGCTCCCGCCGGTCTCGACTTCAACGACGAACCACCCATAGTCGTCGCCGATGAAGGTCCCCCTGTATGTTCCCGTAAGCGAAGCCTGGGCCATCGCCAGGGGCGCCAACACCAGAAGCAGGACAGCCGTCAGAGCTATCGCCCATTTCAGTCTCCTAGCGGTCATTCCTTGTCACTTCCTTTCAAAAGGTTGTCCGGGTTTGAAGATTATATCACTACACCGTTTCATTTCAGCGCATAATTCTTCCGCAGCGCTTCCTGCACCTTCGCCTTCCACCCATGGGGACCACGTCGAAGGGTTCGTCCAGGACTCCCTCCTCGCGGCACGCATCGCAGATCCCCGCCATCTCGAAGGTCTGGGGCAGCAGGTCAAAGCCCTCGCTCTTCGCCCACTCCTTCACCTCAGCCATCTTTTTATCCTCGTCGTCAAGGTGGACCGTCTTTCCGCAGGATCGGCAGAAGACGTGGAAGTGCATCTGCTCGTCGGGGACCTCGAACCGGAGGAAGCCCTCTTCGAGATTCACCATGTTCAGCATTCCCAGGCTGTTCAGCAGTTCTATGGTCCGGTAGATGGTGGCAATGCCAATGGAAGAGTCCTCCTCCTGGGCAAGCTCCAGCAGCTCCCTGGCGTTCAGGTGAGTGCCCAGGTTGCGAAGGAGGGTCTCCACGATTATCCGCCTCTGGTTCGTCAGTCGGAATCCCCTGGCCTTCAGAAGCCCCATGTAATGATCTATGCTTTCGTTTATCCGGTCATTCTGCATCCAATCGGCTCCTCTCCTTGATGGTCTGCGATCAGCGGAAGATAAGCTCCTTGTCCGACGGGTAGGTAACTGTGTACTTCACGCTTATCTGTCTGCTCTGCCCCTTTTCGAGCTTGACCTCCCAGGTCAGGAAGCCCTTTTCGTCCCTTTCCGCCGGCTCCGGCGACAGGGCAACATCCTGAACCTTGATGGACTCGTTGGCGGGAACTGGTATCCGGTCCTTTACCTTCAGGGTGACCGCCTCGGCAAGTCCGTTGCTCACAGTTATTATATACCCCCGCTGATGCTTGCCCTTGATGATCCAGCTCGTGCCAGTGGTAGGGATCATCTCCTCCCTCTTTGCAGTGACCAGAGGAGTGGTCCCGAAGGGTATCTCCATCTCCTGGCCGGCGCTGAGAGCTCTGATCGTGGTGGTGCCCGTCTCCTTGCCGTCGACGGACAACCTCACCTCGCCTGGGAGCAGGGCCCTCTTGAGGGACTTCACCGTCGCCACCGTCCACGCCTCGGGGGAGAACTCGGGAAGGCATACAAGGGAGACCTCGGACTGCTCGGTGAATGTCCCGGCATCAATGGTCACATCCTCATCGAAGCCGTAGACCACCGAACTGGTCCTGATCGTCACGTCCGTGAGCCCCTCCTCAAGGAACTCACCTCCGGCGGCCCTATCCTCCATGGGGGCCATCGCCATCGACTCCAGCCTCAGGACCTTGCCGTTCCTTGCGGGCTCGAAGATATCGGCGATCAGCGGCGGCACGTCGGGGATTTGGATCCCGCCCCTGGGTCTGACGGTATGGAAGGCTATCTCACCGTCCCAGTCGATGCCGCTCTTCTGGTTCACCTCCACCCCGTAGACGCCCTCGATGGTCCCTGTGGAGCTGTCAAGGCCCATCCGGTAGAGGGGCCTCCAGTAGGCGCTGTTCGTCCAGGCCGTAAGGGTAACCTCACCCTTGCCCTCGGTAGCGGCCGAAACCAGCAGTATCCTGTCGGGCTGACCGGGGAAGCGGCTGTCGTATTCAGCCTTCAGTGCAGCGTGCTCCTTCCGGGCCCTCTCGAGGAGGACCCTGGTCTCCGAGGCCCTCAACTCAAGGGCCTCTCGTTTCTTCAGGGCCGTCTCAACATAGGCATCAAGCTCTGTGCTCTTCAGCCCCGTAGGCACCGCCTCCTCGAGATGCCTGATCGCCTGCGCCAAAGAGGCGGCCTTGGAGGCAAGCATATCCACCTGGGCCTGGGCCTTCTCCACCTCATCCGCAAGGAGGGAAAGAGATGGCGGCACCCACCCCGTCCTTACGACCTCCCGCACATCAAAGCCGGTCACCTTCACATTTCCCTCGCCGGTCACTGCAACAGATGCAGGGTCAAAGGTGGAGGGCAGCTCAATCTGCATATCAGGTACAGCCTCCAGGGTCATCTGCATCAACGCGCCCCGGGGGTACACATCCACACGCGCGGCCGTCTGTGAAGCGAAAGCCGCGCCACAAAACACCACCGCCATAACCAGAGCCGCCGCCGCGGCCAAAAGGTTCGAACGTTTCATGCCCCTACCTCCCTTAAAAGGGTTTTTGGTCCCTCATCTCTCATTTATTCGTCTTACTTCTCACATCTCACTTCCCACGGATTTTAAGGCTTCCCTGCCGCCTGGTTTTCTATCTTTACCTTTCCCGTTTACCTTTTACCGTTCACCGTTGACGCATTTGACTCTGCGTCTCTCATTACAGGTTCTATCGATATCATACACTTCCACCCCTTGAGTGATAAACTCTTTATGCGAGGTGAAGGCAATGCTCAGCTGCGGTATCGTAGGATTGCCGCTCAGCGGCAAGAGCACAGTATTCAACGTCATAACCAGGGCCGGGGCCGAAGTGAAACCCTACGCCGGAGGCAAGACCGACCCCAACAGAGCTGTCGTCTCCGTCCCGGACCCCCGCTTCGACAGGCTTGTCGAGATCTGGCAGCCCAAAAAGGCCACCCCTGCGCCGGTGGAGTTCGTAGACCTGGCAGGCCTATCCCGGGACGCCAGCAAGGGCGCCGGTCTTGGCAACTCCTTCCTCTCCTTCGTGGCGAACTCCGACGCCCTGGTCCACGTGGTAAGGTGCTTCGATAACCCTGACGTACCGCACCCCGAGGAGACCGTGGACCCCTTAAGGGACTGGAACATCGTCGAGACCGAACTTATCCTCCGGGACCTTTCGGTAATAGAGAACAGACTTTCAAAACTGGCCGACAAGAAAAAGCCGTCACCAGAGGAACAGGCGGAAAAATTGCTGCTTGAACGCTGCCGTGACCACCTCTTCGAGGAACGCCCCCTGAGAGAGATGACCTTCACCCCCGAAGAGGAAAGATCCTTGCGCGGCTTCACCTTCCTCACTCTCAAGCCCGAACTGGTGGTCCTCAACCTCGACGAATCCCAGGCAGGGGGCGGAATGCTCTGGCTGGAGGACATGAAAGGACTTGCCTCCGAAAGGGGACTCGGCCTTGTCAGTCTCTTCGGGCGAATGGAGATGGAGATCTCCGACCTGCCGACGGAGGAACAGGCCGAATTCATGGCCGACCTGGGGATAACAGAACCGGGAAGAGAGCGCCTGATCCGCGAGGCCTTCTCCCTTTTGGGGCTTATATGCTTCTTCACCATAGGCAAAGACGAAGTCAAGTCCTGGACTCTGCCCGACGGGAGCAACGCCGTGGAAGCTGCCGGGGCCATCCACTCGGACCTGGCCCGGGGGTTCATAAGGGCCCAGGTGGTACACTACGACGACTTCGAGGCCAACGGCTTCTCCAACGCCCAGTGCAGGGAGAAAGGTCTCCTCAGGCTCGAGGGCAAGGAGTACCCCGTACGTGACGGGGACGTAATTGAGATAAGATTCAACGTCTGACGGGAGGGAACCCCATGACGCTTCTGTTCGAACCCCTGGAGATCCGGGGCATCCGCATCAAAAACAGGATCGCCGCGCCGCCTATGGCGTCGCTGTCGTCAACCAAGACAGGACTCCCCACCGCCGACACCCTCGACAACTACATCCCCCTCTCCGAGAGCGGCGCAGGAATTGCCATCATCGAGCACCATGCCGTACACGCCGAGGGGCGGACACGTCTCAGACAGCTACTGCTGGACCGCGACGAGGTGATCCCCTACCAGGAGGACCTGGCGGGGCTCTTCTCCGGCAAGGGAGTCCCGGCGCTGGCCCAGATCAGCCACGCCGGCTCCTTCATAGTAGACGAGGACATCCTGGAGAACGGATGGCTCCCCAAGGCACCCTCGCCCATAAGGCACCCTCTCTCCAACCTTTTCCTCATGCCTGTCAAAATGAGCGAAAGCGACATTTCACAGATACCGGGCCTGTTCTCCGAGGCTGCCAGGAGAGCCCTGAGAGCAGGATATTCCGGAGTGGAGATCCACGCAGCCCATGGTTACCTCCTGGGACAGTTCCTGAGCCCCATGACGAACCGCCGCTCAGATGCCTATGGAGGACCTGTAAAGAACAGGGCAAGGCTCCTCTTCGAGGTCTACGAAGCGGTGAGGTACACCCTCGGCGATGAGCCCGTCGTAGCAGTGAGGCTCGGCATGGCCGACACCCTGCCGGAAGCGGAACCCTCCGGGCAGACCGTAGACGACGCCCGCTGGGTGGCATCGGAGTTCTCCTCCATGAAACTGGACCTCCTGGACCTGTCGGGGAACATGTGCGGCTACAACGGGGAGGGAGAGGCATGGTTCGCTCCCTACTGCCGCACTGTCAAGGACGCTGCAGGCAAGGTGCCCACGATCTGCACCGGAGGGATAAAAAAGGCCGAGACCGCCCTGGGACTTCTCGAAAGGCGCGAATGCGACCTGGTCGGCGTTGGGAGGGCCCTCAAGAGCGATCCCGACCTGATCCGCAAATGGAAGGCCCTTGAATGAAGGCGATCGGCATCGATCTGGGGGGACACTTCATTAAGGGGGCTCTCGTCGAAGAAGGTTCGGTGACGACGAGGGAGAAAACTCCCACCCCCGAAAGCCGCTGCCCCGATGAGGTTGTCAGGACCGTTTCGGCAATGATCTCCCGCCTCGACCCGGGCGGGACCGCCAGGGGGGTAGGAGTAGGCTTCCCGGGAATGCTGGACCGGGGGCGCGAAAAGGTCCTCCAGGCCCCCAACTTCCCCCTGATCGAGAACTATCCCTTTCGCTCCCGCGTCAGCCGGGCCTGCGGGAGAGAGGTTTACCTGGAGAACGATGCCAACTGCGCCGCCCTGGGGGAAGGGGCTGACGGTGCCGCAAAGGGCCTGACGGACTTCGCTATGTTCACCCTGGGCACGGGCATCGGCGGGGGGATAGTCTCCGGTGGACGACTTCTGACAGGGGCTTACGGCAAGGCTGCTGAACTGGGGCACCTTGCCGTTGGTGACGGAACAGAGTGCGGCTGCGGAGCCCCGGGACACGCCGAGGCTGTCTTCGGTGCCGACGCCCTTAAAAGGTCCTTCGCAAAAGCAAGGATCAAGGGAAACCTCCCCGACCTCTGGAAACGACGGGACGAACCCGAAGTCGCACTTGTCTGGGGCCGAGCCCTCGACGTCCTGGCCCGACTAGTGGCATCAGTGGTGCACGTCCTTGACCCGCAGGCCGTCATCCTTGGCGGCGGTTTCAGCCGCAACCAGGGCTTCGTAGAAACCCTCGAGCCCCTGGTGATCAATTACACGGCCCCCCCGTTCCGCAAAACCCTGGACATCCGGCTCTCCGCCCTCGGCGACGACGCCGCCCTTATCGGCGCCACCACCATTTGGGGTCAGACCTTGAAATAACGCATTTGTATACGCTAATGCGCAAGAAGTAAGAAGAAAAACAAAGATGGAAATGCGTAAAACGGTTAACAGTCAACGATGAACAGGAGGGGCAAAAGCAAAACAAAATTCTTTCACCATAGACGCAGCCCCTCGTTGAATCACCCTCCTCGTTAAATCGCCTCCCTCGTTACAGCACCTCCCTCGCTACACATCCTCCCTCGTTAGAGCACCTCGGGACTTCATCGGGACCTTGTCGGGACAAGGTCCCTCATTGAATCGCTTCGGGAGGCTTCGCGCTGCACCGAGCGCATAGTCCCGGGTTGATTCTCGAGGGGTAGCGACCAGGATAGGCTTCGCGCTGCCCAGAGTGAAACGAAGAAGTGGAAACTGGAAAGTGGAATTATTGGGAAATCCTATTTAAACAGGCAGGGGGGCCTCCCGCCGCCCCCCTGTAATAATTGGTCCTGTTTCTGTTTTTCGTCCAACGTCTTACGTTTGTTTAGTTCCAGGTTTTCCTGTTGCCTGCTCCCTGCTTCCCGCTTTTCTGTCTTGGGCTTTCCCCGTTCAC
>Ga0265294_10000095_pt1 | contig 95886 bp, 75 predicted proteins | sample MunlanPumphouse3_FD_192504 | JGI IMG/M metagenome (GOLD analysis project Ga0265294, IMG submission 192504) | Groundwater microbial communities from a municipal landfill in Southern Ontario, Canada - Pumphouse #3 | ecosystem: Environmental > Aquatic > Deep subsurface > Groundwater | place...
CCTTTTCCAGATCCACCTGTTTTTCTTCACTGTTGTCGGCAATGGGCTCCCCCAGGATCTTCACTTTGTTCTCCCGGATAAAATTGCCCAGCTCATCCGATATGAGCTTGTTGATCTCGTCTACCAACACAGCCTTGCCATACATTTTACGGATCACGTTTTTAGGCACCTTGCCCTGGCGGAACCCAGGGATATTTGCGCGCTGACGGTATTGGTTCAGCGATTTTTCTACCTTTTCCTGATAATCTTCTTTTTCCAGTTCAATCACGATGGTTCCGTTTACATCGTTTGTTTTATTCAGTGTCGACTTCATTGAGATGAATGATTTTTTATAGTTGAAAGTAGGTATATTTCAACCGATTGAATTATTTTTTGAAACAAGAGTGCAAAAATAGTGTTATTCTTCCAATCTGCAAAAAATATTTTATCATTGCCTTTGTTGATCTGATTGCAACCGCTGACCTTTCCGGAGCCCCAATCTCAACTTTTCAATCTCAATTTCTCAATATTTCCTTATCTTTGCAGTCACAATATCGAAGCAATGCAACCCATTCTGACATCTGCCTCTTCCGGTACACGGATAGCCATACTCTTTTTGTTCCTGCTCACAGGTCTGATCCTGTCAGCAGGAATGATCGCTTGGATCGGACTGTTTTCAGGACCGGGTGAAGGCGGTCGGCTGACAATGATCTATGCCGGTACTGCGGTGCAGTCGATTTTTGTCCTTGCGGCACCGGCCACTCTGTTGGCCCTTCTGACGGACAAACGTCCGGCGCATTACCTGAAACTGGCTGGAAACAAAATGATGGCCGGTCAGATCGTTTTGGTGTGGATGGTTTATCTTTTTTCTTACCCCCTGGCTTCGTTTTTGTCGCAATTGAACAAACAGATGGTGTTGCCGGAATCATTCCATGAGATTGAAGCGGCGATGCGGTCGATGGAAGATGCGGCAATGGAAACAACAGAGCTGCTGCTATCGGTGGATACTGCGGGCGGATTGCTGCTCAACCTCTTGGTCGTGGCCCTGCTGGCAGCGGTGACGGAAGAGCTTTTTTTTCGCGGAGCATTGCAGCAGCTGCTTCGGAATTGGTTCGGGAGCGGTCATGGATCCGTTTGGGCATCGGCGGGAATCTTCAGCCTGGTCCATTTTCAGTTTTACGGCTTCCTGCCCAGGATGTTGCTGGGAGCACTGCTGGGTTATCTCTTCCTTTACACGGCCAATCTCTGGATCCCCATTCTCTTTCATTTCATCAACAACGCCACGGTGATCCTGTTTCATTATTTCTGGGGTGATGCCCGCTGGTTCAACAGCCTGGACGATCAGCCCCTCACTCTTTCTTTTCTGGCAGCTGCCCTTGCAGGTGCCCTGTTTACCTTTCTCCTGTTCCGCTTTTATCGCAGAAGGTCCCCCCTTCCTGCACAACAGGCCCATAAATTCTTATAGAGACAATGATACAAATTGCGAATACCCTCTTGTCGGATGATATTTTTGAAGAACAGTTTCTCTGTGATCTCTGCAAATGTAAAGGAGCGTGCTGCGTTGCCGGTGAGTCGGGAGCCCCGCTCACACAAGAGGAATTTGAACAGCTCAATGAGATCCTTCCGGCCATCCGGGATGACCTCTCTCCTAAGGCACAGGAGCTGATCACACAACAGGGAATAGCCTATACGGACACCGACGGAGAGCTGGTCACCTCCATCATCAACGGCGAAGAGTGCGTCTTCACCTCGTTCGATGTGGACGGAGTATGCAAATGTGCCATCGACACGGCATATCGTGAGGGACGGATTGCCGTGCAAAAACCGATATCGTGTCATCTTTACCCCATCCGGCTGACCGAATATGCCGACTTCACAGCCGTCAATTACCACCGCTGGTCGGTATGCTGGTCGGCGGTGAGACGGGGACGCAAAGAGGGTGTGCCGCTCTATCGTTTTCTCCGGGAACCGTTGATCCGCAAGTTTGGTGAAGTGTGGTACGGTGAGGTATGTGAAGCGGCACGACTGCTGGAAAGAGAAAAGAAATAGCTTTTTTTTCTCTTTTGCCTGTGATATTTGAAATCTTTGTTTTATTTTTGCGCATATATAAGAATAATGTGCAGACAAAGTGACATCAGCTATTTCAAAAACGAAGAAGAATCTGATAGATGTAGCCCAGCAGCTTTTTGCCAGAAAAGGTGTTGAGAATACCACTATGAATGATATTGCTGAAGCCTCGCACCGTGGCAGACGTACCCTCTATACCTACTTCAGTAGCAAGTATGATATCTACAAGGCGGTGGTCGAGTCTGAACTAAATGTGTTGTACGGCAAACTGGAAGAGGTGCTTTCCCGCGACATTCCCGCGGACGAGAAACTGATCATGCTGGCATTCACCCGGTTAAATGCCATTAAAGAGGTGGTCACCCGTAACGGCACCCTTCGGGCAAATTTCTTCCGGGATATCTGGCAGGTGGAGAACGTACGGAAAGAGTTCGACCGAAAGGAGATTCATTATCTGGAAACGATTATTCAGGACGGGCTCGATCAGGGGATCTTTCAACTGAATGATGTCAGACAAACGGCCGAGATCCTCCATTATGCCTTTAAAGGGCTGGAGGTGCCGGCCATTCGCGGAGTAATGAAGCTCGATTACAATAAGAAAGAGGACCGGGAGATCATTTCCGGCATCCTGTTTAAGGGGATGTATGGAAGGCTGATGACCGAAGCCGGGAAACAAGAATCATAAAGTAATTTAAATCATAAAGTCATATGAAGTTATTGGAAGGGAAAACGGCTGTCATCACCGGTGCAGCCAGAGGAATAGGGAAAGCCATTGCGCTGAGATTTGCTTCTGAGGGAGCAAACATCGCCTTCACCGATCTGAAGATCGATGAAGCAGGTGAAGCCACGGAACATGAGATTGCTGCCATGGGCGTCAAATGTAAGGGGTATGCCTCCAATGCGGCTGACTTTGAGGATACCCATCGTGTGGTGGGGGAGATCATGAAAGATTTCGACCGCATCGACATTCTGATCAACAACGCAGGCATCACCAAAGACGGACTGATGATGAGAATGAGCGAACAGCAGTGGGATGCGGTGATCAATGTGAACCTGAAGTCGGCATTCAATTTCATCCATGCGGTTACCCCCGTGATGATGCGCCAGAAAGCGGGAAGCATCGTCAACATGAGCTCGGTGGTAGGCGTCTCCGGTAACGCCGGTCAGTCGAACTACTCGGCTTCAAAGGCTGGAATGATCGGACTGGCCAAATCGATTGCCAAAGAGCTGGGCTCAAGAGGGATCCGTGCCAATGCCATCGCCCCCGGATTTATCATCACCGAAATGACCAGTGCTCTCTCGGAAGAGGTACGCAATGAATGGGCGAAACAGATTCCGCTGCGCCGTGGAGGAACACCGGAGGATGTTGCGAATGTGGCACTTTTCCTTGCGTCCGACCTCTCTTCGTATGTCAGTGGTCAGGTGATCAATGTCTGCGGAGGAATGAACGCCTGATCGGGCATGACCGTATTATACGAAGACAATCATATTGTCATCGTCAACAAAGCTCCGGGTGAGATTGTGCAGGGCGATAAAACGGGCGACACTCCTTTGTCGGATAAGGTAAAAGCTTATCTGAAAGAAAAGTACCACAAGCCCGGCAATGTCTTTTGCGGCGTGACACATCGTCTCGACCGGCCTACCAGCGGGGTGGTGGTCTTTGCCCGGACGAGTAAGGCGTTGTCGCGTCTCAATGAGCTGTTTCGCACCGGGGAGGTGGAGAAAACCTACTGGGCGGTGGTGAAGAGCAGGCCACCCAGTGAGGAGGGTACGCTCATTCACTACCTGATCAAGAACGAAAAGAACAACAAGTCGACAGCTTACGATAGGGAGAAACCTCACACGAAAAAGGCGGTATTGCATTACAGGCTGATTGCAGCCTCACAAAATTATTACCTGTTGGCCGTAAACCTTGAGACGGGACGCCACCATCAGATCCGCTGTCAGTTGGCCAAAACGGGGTCACCCATCAAAGGGGACCTGAAGTACGGGGCGGATCGCTCCAACCCTGACGGTAGCATCAGCCTGCATGCACTCAGCATCTCATTTATTCATCCCGTATCGAAAGTGCAGGTAACGGTGACCGCATCGGTGCCGCAGGAGAATCTCTGGCAGGCTTTCGAAAAGATGATCGCTCCGTAGTGTCCACTCCATCCTATTTTTCTGCTTTTCATTTCTTCGGCTGGCATAAAAATCTTACATTTGCGGATCAAACAACAATTATAGTAAATAAACCGAATGAAACCGACATTATTTGTACTGGCAGCAGGTATGGGTAGCCGCTACGGCGGCCTGAAACAGTTAGACGGAGTGGGTCCGTCGGGTGAAACAATCATGGATTATTCCATTTACGATGCGGTGAACGCTGGCTTCGGAAAGCTGGTCTTCGTGATCCGCAAATCGTTTGAAGCTGATTTCAGACATAAGATCGTACAGAAATATGAGAAAAAGATACCGGTAGAGCTGGTGTTCCAGGAGCTGGATGCCCTGCCGGAAGGTTTCACACCTCCTCCCGAGAGGGTGAAACCCTGGGGAACCAATCATGCGGTAATGATGGGAAAAGAGGTGATCCGTGAGCCGTTTGCCGTGATCAATGCGGACGACTTTTACGGACGGGAGAGCTTCCGGGTGCTGGGTGATTACCTGAAGGCCCTCAATGGCCGAGAGAATCAATACTGCATGGTGGGTTATCGCGTAGGCAACACCTTATCGGAGAGCGGTACGGTAGCACGTGGTGTATGTGAAACCGATGCGGAGGGCAATCTCACCGGAGTGGTAGAACGCACGCAGGTGATGCGCGTGGACGGCAAGGTAAGCTACAAGGATGAGCATGACCGGTGGGTGCCCATTGACGATCATACACCTGTTTCGATGAATATGTGGGGATTCACGCCCGATTACTTTGTCTATTCAGACGATTACTTCGTGCAGTTCCTCAAAGAGAATGCCGGCAACATCAAGGCGGAGTTTTTTATTCCCCTGCTGGTGAATCATCTTATCGTACAGGGGATTGCTACGGTGAAAGTGCTCGATACTCCGTCCTGTTGGTTTGGCGTCACCTATGCAGAAGATCGCCCCTCGGTGGTCGCCCGCTTGAAAGAACTGACAGAGAAGGGCATCTATCCGTCTCCCCTATGGTAATTGTAACAGGGGCGGCATCGTTGAAATGAACGGTTATGTGGTGGGACATCGTCATTATTTTCCTGTTGATCCTCCTCAACGGCTTCTTTGCCCTCTCCGAGATTGCCATTGTATCGGCAAGAAAAAACAAGCTGGAAGCGGAACGCAAGAAAGGAGGAAAGGGCGCGCAACGTGCCCTGAAGCTGCGCGCCGAACCGGATAACTTTCTTTCGTCGGTGCAGGTGGGGATCACCCTGATCGGCATCATCAACGGAGCCTATGGAGGGCAGGCTTTTGCCGTCTACCTGACACCTTTCTTCCAACAGTTTGCCGTCACTGCTCCTTTTGCTGATGCGATCGCAATGGTGGTGGTGGTTTTTCTGATCACCTATGTTTCTATCGTGATCGGCGAGCTGGTCCCCAAGACCATGGCACTGAACAACCCCGAGAAGCTGGCCATCGCCGCCGCCCCTGCCATTTATGTGGTGAGCATCCTCTTTTTTCCTTTTGTGAAGCTGCTCTCCCTCTCTACTAACCTGGTCAACCGGCTGATCGGCATCAAACCCCGGAATGAGGTGGTCTCCGAGATGGAGCTGCGCGCCATGCTGAAGACCGCTTCTCTTGAGGGGGTGATCAATGCGGAAGAGAACATCATCCATGAACAGGTGTTTTATTTCTCCGATAAACGGGCGATACACCTGATGACCCACCGCACCGACGTAGAGTGGGTGGACATCGACAAGGAGAAAGAAGAGATTATCCGGGATCTCCTTCAGACCAAACACAGCAAGATCCTTGCCTGCAGGGGAAAGATCGATGAGTTCGCGGGAACGATCTCCGCGCGCGATCTGCTTCTGCGGCTCTACAACCGGGAATCGTTTGAGATAGAAGATCTGATTATGGAGCCCATCATCGTGCCCAACACCCTGCGGGCGCAAAAGGTGCTGGAGAACTTCAAAAACAATCATAAGTTTGTGGCGGTCGTGGTGGATGAGTACGGTAGCCTCAATGGCATCATTACCCTACATGATATCTTCGAGAACCTGGTAGGGGATATTCCCGAGGAAACCGAGGAGCTGTCGGCTGATCCTCTTTTCTTCAGACGCGATGAGCATACGGCACTGGTGAGCGGAGAGGCACCCATTGAGATACTGACCCGGCTGGATGAGGAGTTCATTGTGGATTTTGACAAGATCGATTATGCCACGGTGGCGGGTTTCGTTTTCGCATGCATCAACAAAATACCCTGTGTGGGGGATACCTTTGCTTATGACAATCTGCTTTTCGAGATCGTTGATGTGGATGGCAACCGAATCGACAAGGTGCTGGTCACCAAAAAGGACAGAACATTTCCGGAGATGTCGAACCCTTAAAGGCCTTGAGTACGAACACTACACGAACAGGATAAGATCGTGAACCGAAGGTTCCCATTGGAAGGGTATCGGCAAAATTGAATGTTAATTAACGGCATTTATGTTGTATAACACAATTTTTTATTAGGTTGCGACTGAAATCTGTGTTAATTTTACACCAATTTTACAAAAGATCAATCTTCATCACAATCTTATTTTTAAAACCAGAAAAATTACATGAAAGAAATGTATAGCAAATCCGGTTTGCTTGTCAAAGCGTTTGAACATACCATCGATGGCAGGCAAACCGGGTTATACACACTGACAAACAAGAGAGGCAGCGAGGTGACGGTAACCAATTACGGGGCAAAAATCGTCTCGCTGATGGTGCCCGACAACAAGGGAGCATTGGTGGATGTGGTGTTGGGTCACCCTTCCATCGAGGACTACCTCTCGTCCGAAGAGCCTTATTTCGGCGCTGTCTGCGGCAGAACGGGAAACCGTATTGCCAGGGGACGTTTTACACTCGACGGGGTGATCTATCAACTGGCCGTCAACAATGGCCCCAACTCCCTGCACGGGGGCATCCGGGGATTCAACGCAGTGGTATGGGAGGTAAAGCGGGTGAGCGATACCAGTATCGAACTGTTTTACCGCTCTCCCGACGGTGAAGAGGGTTATCCGGGTACTCTGTCGGTAACCGTCGTTTATACGCTCACCGAGGACAATGCGCTGGACATCACCTATCAGGCTGAGACCGATAAGGCTACCATCCTCAACCTTACCAACCACTCCTACTTCAACCTTTCCGGACAGGGGGATCCATTGATCGGAGATCATCTGCTGATGCTCCATGCCGATTATTACCTGCCTACCGATGAAACCGCCATCCCCTATGGTGATCCGGAGCCGGTGAAAGGGACACCGATGGATTTCACCGAACCGCACACCCTCGGCGAGCGGATCGACGAGGAGTTTGAACAGCTGAAGTTTGGAAGGGGATATGACCACACTTTTGTCTTAAATAAAAAAACGGCGGATGACTATTCTTACGCCGGCATCTGTGAATCGCCCAAAACCGGCATAAAAATGGAGATCTACACCACCGAACCGGGAGTGCAACTCTATACCGGCAACTGGATGACCGGCGGGTTTACAGCGAAACAGGGAAAGCGCTATCCCCAACGATCGGCGGTATGCTTTGAAACGCAGCACTTTCCCGACAGCATCAACAAACCGCAATACCCGTCGACCGTGTTGAGGCCCGATCAAGTGTTCACTTCCAGAACCACATACAAGTTTTCTGTGGGTAAAAACACAGATGCTTTTACCGAATAACACCATTGAGCAACTCCATTTTTCAGGAAATAAATAGTCAGAAGAAGTAAAAATTAAATTTATCAAAAGTATGAATGTTACATCTCAAAAGAAAAACTATGCATTACCCATTGCGGTGATGTTTATGTTATTTTTCATGATCTCGTTTGTTACTGGTTTACAAAACCCGATGGGAGTCATCGTGAAAAATCAGTTCGGTGCCAGCAACGCCATGTCGCAACTGGGCAACCTTGCCAACTTTATTGCTTATGCATTTATGGGTATTCCCGCCGGGATTATCCTCGAAAGAAAAGGCTATAAGTTTACCTCCCTGATGGCGGTGGCTATCGGTTTCATTGGAGTAGCCATCACCTTTTTATCGGGAACGGTAGCCAGTTTCGGCGTATACCTGACCGGTGCGTTTATTTCCGGATTCTCCATGTGTATGTTGAATACGGTCGTTAATCCGATGCTGAACACACTCGGCGGCGGCGGAAATAAAGGAAATCAGTTGATCCAGTTCGGGGGTGCCATCAACTCAATCGGAGCAACCATCGTTCCTGTGCTGGTGGGTTATTTAATGGGCGATGTAGTGCGCGCTTCCATCAGTGATGCCAATCCTGCATTGTTCCTCGCCATGGGGATCTTTGCTTTTGCATTCATCGTGATTCTGGCCGTGAATATTCCGGAACCACGGATGGAAATCACCCGTCGTCAGGCCAAACAGGTAAAAAAGAAAGACACACACAGTGCTTTATCGTTCCGCCACTTTGTGTTGGGGATCGTGGCCATTTTCATCTATGTGGGAGTGGAAGTAGGTATTCCGAATATTGCCAATCTTTATATGACGACCGACGGAATTGGCGGGGGACTGGGCATTGCTGCCGGAGTTGCCGGGTCAATTGTGGGACTCTATTGGTTGTTGATGCTTGCCGGTCGTTTGATTGGTGCTTCTGTGGGGGCCAAAGTTTCAAGTAAGATCATGCTCACCTTCACCTCCCTGCTGGGTGCCGTCCTGATACTTGCGGCGATCTTTATGCCGGTTTCACTTTCCATCACCCTTTTCGGTGCCGTGGTTCCCATCAAGATATTCTTCCTGATACTGGGCGGATTGTGTACTTCCATCATGTGGGGCAGTATTTTCAACCTGGCTGTAGAAGGATTGGGGAAATATACCGAAATGGCATCCGGTATCTTTATGGTGATGGTGTGCGGGGGAGGTATTCTTCCTTATCTGCAGGCATCAATTGCCGATCGGGCCGGATTCCTGAACAGCTACTGGCTGGTGATTGCCGGACTGGCTTTTCTGCTCTATTATGCAATGATCGGTTCAAAGAATGTGAATACGGATATTGTCGTAACGGATGAAGAGGCTATCCCTGCCGAAGAACAACACAGTTAATCTGTGGTTAAATGATAATCAATTTATGACGAAACAAGAAGTAATCAAAAAATTTCAGGAAAAATTTGGGAATGCATCGCCGGAGGTTTACACTTCGCCAGGGCGTGTAAACCTGATCGGGGAGCATACCGACTACAACGGCAGCTTTGTCTTTCCCGGAGCAATAGACAAGGGTATGATCGCCGCCATCCGTTTCAACGGAACCGATAAGGTGAGGGCTTATGCAATCGATCTGGATGAATCGACCGAATTCGGACTCAATGAAGAGGATCTGCCCAAAGAAGGGTGGGCGAAGTATCTCTTTGGGGTATGCCGAGAGATCATCAAAAGAGGAGGCACCGTCAAGGCATTTGACACGGCCTTCTCGGGTGATGTGCCTCTGGGCGCCGGGATGTCATCCTCGGCCGCCCTTGAGAGTACCTATGCTTTCGCCCTGAATGACCTGCTGCAACTGGGGATCGACCAGTTTGAGCTGGCACGCATCGGACAAAGCACAGAACATAACTATGTAGGGGTGAAGTGTGGCATCATGGACCAGTTCGCGTCTATCTTCGGAAAGAAAGGACATCTGATTCGCCTCGACACCAAGTCGATGGAGTACGCCTATTTCCCCTTCGATCCGAAGGGATATAAGCTGGTGTTGCTCGATACCGTGGTCAAGCATGAGCTTGCATCATCGGCCTATAACAAGCGGCGCGAATCGTGTGAGCATGCTGCCCGCACCATTGCCAAACGTCACCCGAAGGTGGCTTTCCTGCGCGATGCCTCCATGGAAATGCTCAACGAGGTGAAAGAAGAGATCTCAGCGGAGGACTTTATGCGTGCACAGTACGTGATTGAAGAGACACAGCGGGTGAGGGACGTGAGCGAAGCATTGGAACGCGGCGATTATGAGACCGTGGGACAGAAGATGTATGAAACGCATCACGGTATGAGCAAACTGTATGAGGTGAGCTGTGAAGAGCTCGATTTTCTCAATGAGGTGGCCCGCGAGCACGGCGTGACCGGTTCACGCGTGATGGGCGGCGGCTTTGGTGGATGCACCATCAACCTGGTGAAGGATGCACTGTATGACTCCTTTATCAGCGATGCCAAAGCACGGTTTAAGGCAAAATACGGGCATGCACCCAAAGTGTATGACGTAGTGATCAGTGATGGCGCCCGCCAACTCTGATGGCCTTTGCATAAACAATGGTTGGAAGTTGTGTTCCCCCTGACAGGAGGAATAGGCTTCCAGCCTTTTTTTCTTTATTACTGTACCTTGATATGATACCATCTTATTACCCCAACAACACCCGTTTTCTGATTGCCGTTGACTGCATCATCCTGGGTTTTCGCAATAAAGAGCTGCATCTTTTGCTTACCCGCCGTCCCGTGGAGCCGATGAAGCATGAGTGGTCCCTGATGGGCGGATTCATGGAGGAGAACGAAAGCCTGAATATGGCGGCTGAAAAGATTCTGTACCGATACACAGGTCAGAAGGATATCTATATGGAACAGGTGGGCGCCTATGGAGCGGTTGACCGCGATACGGGGGGAAGGGTGATCTCCGTTGCCTTCTATGCACTGGTGCCCATGGAGCAGTTCGACACATCATTGGCGCGTGAGTATGATGCCAGGTGGATGAATATCAATGAACTGCCGCATCTGGTGTTCGACCACAACCAAATGGTACAGGATGCACTGACGCTGCTCCGTTATAAGGTCTCTACCGAGCCGGTAATTTTTAATTTTTTCGAAGAACGCTTTACACTTCCCGCCTTGCAGGATCTGTATGAAGCTATCTTCCAGATGCCTATGGATAAACGCAATTTCAGAAAAAAACTCACCACGATGAACCTGCTCGACCGGCTGGAAGATAAGGATAAAAAGAGTTCCAAACGCGGTGCCTACTTTTATCTGTTCAACCCGGATAAATACAGCGAGTTCATTCGTACAGGCAAGCGGTTTTCCCTCTGATAGGCGGTGCCTGTTGCGCTGCTTTTAGTTTTTCAGGTAGTAGTTGATGGTGGTTACTACCCGGATGTTTTTGATATAGGGGGTGTTGGCATCCCTGTCGGTAATAGAGAACTGTCCCTGTGAGGCATCCCGGATCTTCCCCAGTTTGCTCCCGGAATCCAACGCAAATTTCTCCGCCGACAGCCGCGCATTCTTCGTCGCCTCCTCGATCATTTGTGGCTTGATCTGATTCAAGCCGGTGAACTCATAAACGATGTTGTACCGATAGTCACCTGCCGTGATGGCTACACCCTGTTTTAACAGCTCGGTCTGCTCCGAGATCAGGCGGCGCACCTTCTCCACGTTGGTCGAGGTGACCGTGATCACGGAGGTGGCATTGTAACGATAGGGATGACTCTGTGTGTTGTACCGCTCCGCCTCCATGTCGATAATCTCCGGCGGAGCCACGCTGATCTCTTCCCGGGAGATGCCGTTAGCCTTTAGAAAAGCCACGATGGTGCTGTTTTTTGTCTGTATGTTGTTGTAGAGGGTCACCAGGTCGTTCCCCAGGTCCTTATACATCAACGGCCATACCACCTTATCTGCCGGCACCTCCATCTCTGCCAGCCCCTTCACACTCACTACGCGGTCTCTGTCCTTGAAATTGCTGATACCGGCATGAATCATAATGCCTATCAATGCCAGTCCTGCGGCAAGAATCGCCGCTTCAATAATTCTGTTTTGCATATGCGTCTGATGTTAATGATGAATTGCTGCTGACTGCAAAGATAAATAATTCTTTACATTTTTAAGATCTTTTTGTATACTTCGATATAACGCCTCGCCATGATCTCTTTGCTGAAGTGTTGCTCCACATCTGTTCTGCAGGAGTGGCGGTTGATGCTGTCTATTCGTTTGATTTTCTCCATCGCCTCTTCCTTGTTCTCTGCCAGAAAACCGGTTTCGCCATCCCTGATCAGCTCCGGCATACTTCCCTTGTTAAAAGCTACTACCGGGGTGCCGCACGCCATCGCCTCAACAATAGAGAGGCCGAATGGTTCACTGAAGCTAATGGGATGCACCAGCAGCCGGGCATTGCCCAACAATGCATCGCGTCTGTCGTCGCCCACACTGCCGATATACTCAATCTTTCCCTCTTTCAGGAAAGGTTTGACACAAGTGTTGAAATACACCTCATCCTGAATGATTCCGGCGATGACCAGGCGTATATCCAGCGCCCGGGCGATCTCCACCGCTTCCTTTGTTCCTTTGTCCCGGTGTATGCGTCCGTAGTAAAGCATGTAATCGCCTGCCGGATTGGGATTGAAGGTGAAATGAGTTGTGTCGATGCCATGGTGGATGGTGGCAATATAATCCAGTTCGGGGGAGCGGTCGGCATCGCTGATCGAGACATAGTGAGTGTGGCGGTTATACTTTTTGTACACGGGCAGGATACGGGACGATGAGAATCCGTGTATCGTGGTAACTACCGGTGTGTTTGTTAATCCGGAATAGGTCAGTGGCAGGAAATCGAACTGGTTGTGAATGATGTCATACTCACCTGCATGGTCGAAGCAGTGGGAGATATGGAGACATTCCCATACCTTGGCATCCATTTCCCGGTCCTCCTCATAGCCTCTGGGACATACCGATTGCAACCTGGCATGGGTCATGGAGTTGCCCGTGGCAAAAAGGGTGACATCGATCCCGTTGCGGACCAGCTCCTCCGTCAGCAGGGAGGTGACCAGCTCCCAGGGACCGTAGTGCACCGGAGGGGTACGCCAGGCGATGGGAGAAAGCATTGCGATTTTCATACGATGATTTGTTTTTTCATCTCTTCCGGCACCCATATCCGCTGATAGTGGCAAAGGTGGAAGGATGCTGACAAAATTACATTTTTTTTCTCAGTTTCTCTCCGGATCGATGGGAATGTTTGCATAAGCCCGGGAAAAGAGATAGAATGCAAAACAGAAAAACCATTTTTAAGGGATAATTCGAGGAGATGAACTTAGAAAAAATTACCTTTGTTCCTGATGCACTGCAATTTTTAAAATTGTTTTTTTATGATGAGAATAACTGTAAACAGGTTGCCAAACAGGTTTTATCCTGATTTTAAGAGGGTGATCATTCGTTTCCACGATCTTGGGGCACAACGGACCCGTGATTTGATGTTAAAGGTGATTGAGATGGATGAGGTGATTGCACGTCAGACATTGATGCAGACCCTGCGTGAGTTTTCCAAGCGGCATCGAAACCTCACACGAAAATTCAAACATCATTACCGGGAGGCTCTGAAGATTGTTGGAGAAACGCTCCCCGAACTGGATGAGATCAGCGAGGATAAAAAACTGCTGATCGGATCCTATTTCTCGATGGAGTATGCGATCAGTTCTGCAGCATTTTTTAATCCTTCTATTGTCGAATCGCCTGACCAGACGGGGCTTGAAGAGGGCTCGAAGCGTGTGATTATCAGTTTCCGCGCTACAGGCGAGGGACATATTTCCAGTATCGTGTTTCACACCGGCGTGATTGATCGAAACGGAGCACTCAGTTTTGAGCAGACAGGACATTATGTGGATGAGCCGGAAGTAGTGAAAAGACATACCTACGACAAGGCTTTGATTGAAACCAAGCTGCGAGAGATGGGTGTGGAGGGAGAAATTGTCCACGCGGTGATGCAGCCTCTGAAAGAGACGTTCATTTATGGCGAGCTGCTGGGCTCAGCTCTGGAAGTGCTGGCACGCCCTTCGTTGAGCGAGGAGGAACGCAGAGATGTTGACCATATTGTCTGGGTGGCCGATTCGCACTATCGCATAGAGTTTTCACGGGATACCCATATTTCCGAAAGGGTTATTTTCCCCATATCTTATACGGAACGAAGAGGCATTGAGGATGCACGTTTCGTACGTTTTACCGATGATGACGGAAAGGTTATCTACTATGCTACCTATACCGCTTACGACGGATATACGGTTCTCCCGAAGATGATTGTTACGGAAAATTTTTACTCTTTTGAGGTGAAACCGCTTCACGGAAGAGGGGCACAAAACAAGAATCTTGCCCTGTTTCCGAGGAAGATACGTGGCCAGTATGCCATGTTATCGCGCATCGATGGTATCAACAGCTATATCGGCTTCTCCGACAACATCAATATCTGGCAGCAACCTGTCAAAATACAGGAGCCAAAGTATCCGTGGGAGTTTATCCAGACGGGAAACTGCGGTGCCCCGATTGAGACGCCTGAGGGATGGCTGGTGATCACGCACGGAGTAGGGCCGATGAGGCAGTATTGCCTGGGTGCTGCCTTGCTCGACCTGTATGATCCGACAAAAGAGATCGGCCGCCTGAAGGAACCGTTGCTCGCACCCAACGAGGAGGAGAGGGAGGGTTATGTCCCCAACGTAGTCTACTCCTGCGGATCCATCCTGCACAACAATCACCTGATTGTTCCATATGGATTGTCAGATACGGGCGCCGGGTTTATGTCCATCGATATCAGGGAACTGATTGGGAAGATTCTCAACTCCTGATGCATGCTTCCGACAGCCAGGATGCCGGCTCGTGGTTTTGCAGAACGGTCAGATGCGTGATGAGGCCAGTTAAGGGCCGGAACAGTGTACACTTCTCGAAGAAGGGAGAATATGGATGGGAAGACGATGCTTTTGCGTCATACCAGTAAATCATTCTTGTTGCGCAGAAAAAACGAGATGCTCATCAGAGACATCAGCCATGAGATGGTGGACTCTGCCCCCTGGTTGAGATTCACACCATTTGCCTGCAGTCCGTCGCGACAGCCGCCTGTTGCAAAATCATACAGAGCCTCACCACGATCATTTTCTCCCGTGAACCAGTAAAATGCTTTCAGTGCATAATCGGCATAGGTGCCGTCCTTTACAAACTCCTCTGCCTGAAGACAAGCATCGATCATGCCGTTGGCCTCGAGGGGTTGCTGATCGAACGCTGCCTTGCCATGCGGGGTAAGCCACCCGTGGTTGCCTATGGGGGAGAAGATGCCATCATGGAATTGTTTTTCAATGAGCCAGTCCAGCACCTTCAATCCGCGTTGAATCACCGATTCATCATTCAACAACATCCCGGCATGGATCAATGCGTGGGGGATGCGGTTGTTGGCATAGCTCACCTTTTCTTCAAACCAGCGCCATTCCGATCCGATAGGTTGATCAAACAGGTCGCACAGCTTCTTTACACAATGCTTCAGCCTTTCAATCACTGCTTCTTCCCCATGCGCTTTTGCGTGATAAGCCAATCCCAATGCAGCGTATGACAGCGCCCGGGGATGAGTCAGCGTTCCGACCGATTTCCACACCTTCCCGAACAGGTAGTTGGCGTGATGATGGAAATTGCATACATCGGTATAGGCCGTCGTGTATCCAAGTGCCCACGCCACTCTCCCCGTAGTGTCTTCCGATCCTTGGTCATCAAGCCATTTTCTTTCATAATTCATCAAATTTCTAAATTTCGAAATGGCAGGATTGTAAGCGTAATCGATGAATGAAAGATAGGTGCCGGTGAGCCGGGTCACTTCATCCACATCCTGCACCTCATTCTGCAGCATTACCGACAGGAGCAGTGCCCTGGCGTTATCATCCGTACAATACCCGTGGTTTCGGTCGGGCACATTATACCGGGCATGTTGCAGAATACCGGTGTAGTCTGTTAAGACACGGAGGTGATCCAGTTTGATGGGCGGAAGGACAAACTTTGATTCCATCACCTGCGATGGCTCAGTGATGGCTCTGATTTTGTCTTCCGCAATGATCTGGTCCGTAAGCTCATAATACTGTTTGCCAATCATGGGCCAATAACACTCTTTGGCCAGGTTGAATGCATTCCGGGCAATCGTTTGCCTTTTGTCTTCATTCTCCAGCAGATCGTTGATGTGCGCTGTCAGCTGATCTGAGTTGTTAAAGTCAAACAACAGCCCCCTCTCCTCGGCAAGCATCTCTTTGGCGTACCAGAAGGGGGTAGAGATGATGGGTTTAGCAGCTCCCATGGTGTAGATCAGTGTCCCCGAGGAGATCTGTTTTTCACCCAGATAAGGAATCACATAGATATCGCACAGTTCCAGGTAACTGAAGAGCTCCTCATTGGTGACAAACCGATTGATAAAGATCACATGCTTTTCCAGTTTTAACTTGTTTACGAGTCTGATGAGCATGAGCCGATAATCTTCCCCCTCATGCCTCACGACATGGGGATGAGTAGCGCCCAGCACAATATAGACAGTATCCGGGTATTTCTCCACGACTTTTGGCAACGCTTTGATAACCACCTCGATAGATTTGTTTCTGGAGAGAAGGCCAAAGGTAAGCAACACCTTTTTGTTTTCTACTCCCAGCTTTTGCCTGAGATGGGAAACGTTTTTGGTTTTGTAATGATGAACCCCATGGTGAATGTGTACACAACCGGAGGCGGGAATCCCGTACACGGTCCGCAGCAATTCAATGCCTTTTTGGGAGATACATACCAGCTTTTGGGAGACGCGTGCAAGCTCACTGATCACCTTCCTCTGATTGTCGGTGGGATTATCGATCACGGTGTGTAGCGTGGTAATTACAGGGATCCGTAAACGTTTCAGCAGTTGGAGAATGTGTATGCCGTTCAAGCCGCCATAAATTCCGAACTCATGCTGCACAATCACTGCATCAAAATTATTCGAGTTCAGATATTCAGCGGCGTTGATGTAGGATGCCATCACATTCTGCTCAATCTCAAACACCACATCTTCAGAATAATTGTAGCGGTTTAAACCGTCGTTCATGGCTACCACGCCGGTGGATACGCCTTTAGCCTTCAATCCTTCATTTAAGTCTTTTGTAAATGTGGCAATGCCACATCTACGGGGAGGATAATTCCCGATTATTGCGATCTTGTTCATTATGTATGAATTGGTTAAAACAAAAGAGCTGGTTTCCAGCAATGTTTTTTGAATAGAATTATACTTTATAAACAGTCGAAACCAATTTAATTTTGTTAATAATATGGAAAAATCATTATAACAGGCGGATGAGGATAGGACAGACGCAAATCGTACCCGCACCAAAACCCGGTCACTTCGTTCCTAACTGATTGCATACAGTGCGTTTGATTACTGATAAAATGTTGCCGGAAGGGTTCCCGGATGAAAAAAATTTCCGGAAAAGGTCCGGTTATTGAAACGTTACATATTTTTTCCCTATCTTTGTATTCCGATATCAGAAGGGTTCAATTCAACATAACATTTTTGGCAGTATGCACATTTTTAAGCCGGTGCGATTGATCCTTGAAAACGGGACGGTTTTTCACGGACAATCGTTTGGAGCCCCCAAAGGAACATCGGGAGAGGTCGTTTTCAGCACAGCAATGGTCGGTTATCCCGAGAGCCTGACAGACCCTTCCTACGAAGGACAGATTTTAATATTCACATATCCCCTTATCGGAAATTACGGAGTACCCGCCCAGAGCGAAACAAACGGAATTTCCGATTTTTTTGAGTCCGACAGGATCCATGTCCGCGGACTGATCGTGCAGGATTACTGCGACGACTATTCCCACTGGAACGGAAAGAGAAGCCTGGGCGACTGGCTCCGGGAGGAGGATGTACCCGGCATCAGCGGAATCGATACCCGTATGCTGACGAAGGTACTCCGGGAAAAAGGGTCCATGTTGGGAAAGATTGTCTTTGACCGGGAGGATGAGGCGGGTGATGATGATCCGGAAAAGGAGAACCTGGTGGCAAAAGTAAGCTGCAAAGAGGTGATCGAATATGGAGAGGGGAAAAAAACGGTGGTGCTGATCGATTGCGGGGTGAAGCTGCACATTGTGCGGGAGTTGCTCACACAACAGCTCCGGTTGATCCGCGTACCCTGGGACTACGATTTCAGCACGATCGACTACGACGGTCTGGTGATCTCCAACGGCCCCGGTAATCCCGATCATTGCGGGATCACCGTAGAGCATATCCGCAATGCTCTGCAGCAGGACAGGCCGGTGTTCGGCATCTGCATGGGTAACCAGCTGCTGGCCAAAGCAGCGGGAGCCGACACTTATAAGCTGAAATACGGTCACCGCAGCCACAACCAGCCGGTGCGGAAAGTGGGAACCCATACCTGCTTCATCACCGCGCAGAACCACGGGTATGCCGTGGATGAGTCGCGGCTGGGAGCAGAGTGGGAGCCTTACTTTGTAAACATGAACGACGGCACCAACGAGGGGATCCGCCACAAAACCAAACCGTTCTTCTCGGTGCAGTTCCATCCCGAGGCGACGGGAGGGCCGACGGATACCCGTTTTTTCTTCGAGGATTTTGTGAAAATGCTGTAACCCAATCAATCCAAAGAAATGAATTGCGAAAGTTCGATGCAACAAGATCGTATCTCGGGGAGTGGCACAAAGCTCCCCCCAAAAAAGAAAGTACTGGTTCTCGGTTCGGGTGCCCTCAAGATCGGCGAGGCGGGTGAGTTTGACTACTCCGGATCGCAGGCACTGAAGGCGCTGCGCGAAGAGGGAGCGGAGACCATCCTGATCAATCCCAACATCGCCACGGTACAAACCTCCGAAGGATCGGCCGACCGGATCTACTTCCTGCCGGTCACTCCTTTTTTTGTGGAAAAGGTGATTGCCCGTGAACGGCCCGACGGCATCCTGCTGGCTTTCGGCGGCCAGACCGCGCTGAACTGTGGCGTAGTACTTTACAAAACAGGGATATTTGAAAAATACAAGGTCGCGGTATTGGGTACACCGGTGCAGGCGATCATGGATACGGAAGACCGTGAGCTGTTTGTCAGGAAGCTCGACCAGATCGGTGTGAAGACCATCAAAAGCTTTGCCGTCACCACCATGGCAGATGCGCTGCAGGCCGCCGCCACGCTCGGCTATCCTGTTATTGTACGGGCTGCCTATGCTCTCGGCGGACTGGGTTCCGGCTTCTGCAACAAGGAAGAGGAGCTGAAAGCGCTGGCCGGTAAAGCGTTCAACTACTCCCGTCAACTGCTGATTGAGAAGTCGCTCAAAGGGTGGAAGGAGATCGAATATGAGGTGGTGCGCGACCGATACGACAACTGCATCACCGTCTGCAACATGGAGAACTTCGACCCGTTGGGCATCCATACCGGCGAAAGCATCGTGGTGGCTCCCTCGCAAACACTCACCAACAGGGAGTATCATAAACTGAGGGAGCTGTCCATCAAAATTATCCGGCATATCGGAGTGGTGGGAGAGTGCAACGTGCAGTACGCCCTTGACCCTGAGTCGGAAGACTACCGCGTGATCGAGGTGAATGCCCGCCTGAGCCGCTCTTCGGCACTGGCATCCAAGGCGACCGGCTACCCGCTGGCTTTCGTGGCGGCAAAGCTGGCCCTGGGTTACGGGCTGTTCGACCTGAAAAACTCCGTCACCCGCTCTACCAGCGCCTTCTTTGAGCCGGCACTCGACTATATCGTGGTGAAGATCCCCCGCTGGGATCTGAGTAAGTTCAACGGTGTATCGAAAGAGATCGGCTCCAGCATGAAGTCGGTTGGTGAGATCATGTCCATTGGCCGCACCTTTGAGGAGGCCATCCAGAAAGGGCTCCGGATGATCGGCGTGGGGATGCACGGCTTCGTGGAGAACAAGGAGCTGCAGATCGATGACATCGACAAAGCACTCCGTGAGCCGACCGATCAGCGCATCTTCGTGATCAGCAAGGCGTTTCGAAAAGGATACACGGTCGATCAGATCCATGAGCTGACGAAAATTGATAAATGGTTTCTTTGGAAACTGTACCACATTGTGCTTACAGCGGAAACGCTGGAGGAATATTCCCCTGAAACAGTCGACTTTGGTGCAGCACACAACAACAGTTTCGATGAGGAGCTGTTGCTCGCCAAGCAACAGGGTTTCTCCGACTTTCAGGTGGCCAGGGCCATCTGGAAAGAGCAGATCACCGACGCATCGCCACTCATCATACGTTCTTACCGGAAGAAATTGGGACTGCTGCCGGTAGTCAAACAGATCGACACGTTGGCAGCCGAGTATCCCGCGCAGACCAACTACCTCTACCTCACTTACAACGGGTCGGAGAACGATGTGCAGTACCTGGGCGATCACCGGTCGGTAATTGTCCTGGGGTCGGGTGCCTACCGTATCGGTTCGTCCGTTGAATTCGACTGGTGCTCGGTGAATGCGTTGACTACCGTTCGTAAGGAGGGATACCGATCGGTGATGATCAACTATAATCCGGAAACAGTATCGACCGACTATGATGTATGCGACCGGCTCTATTTCGACGAGCTGTCGTTTGAGCGGGTGATGGATATCGTTGAACTGGAGAACCCCCACGGCGTCATCGTCTCGGTTGGGGGACAGATCCCCAATAACCTGGCAGTGAAGCTGGACAACGCAGGGGTGAACATCCTGGGTACCTCGGCCACAAGCATCGATAACGCCGAAGACCGCCATAAGTTTTCCTCCATGCTCGACCGGCTCCATATCGACCAACCCCGCTGGCAGGAGCTCACCACCCTCGATGCAATTTACCGGTTCGTGGATGAGGTGGGCTTCCCTCTGCTGGTAAGGCCCTCTTATGTGCTCTCCGGTGCGGCTATGAACGTCTGCTCCAACAGGGATGAGTTAGTGCGCTTTCTAACACTTGCCACCGAAGTGTCGGATCGGTACCCGGTAGTGGTCTCCGAGTTTGTGGAGAATGCCAAGGAGATCGAAATGGATGCGGTTGCCCGAAACGGAGAACTGGTTGCCTATGCGATTTCTGAGCATGTGGAGTTTGCCGGTGTCCATTCGGGCGATGCTACCATCCAGTTCCCGCCGCAGAAGATTTACGTGCAGACCGTCAGGCGGATCAAACAGATCACCCGCGAGATCGCGGAGGCACTGAATATCTCGGGGCCTTTTAACATTCAGTTCCTGGCGAAAGAGAATGCTATCAAGGTAATCGAATGTAATCTGAGGGCATCCAGATCATTTCCTTTTGTATCAAAAGTATTGAAAATAAACTTTATAGAGCTCGCTACGAAAGTAATGCTTGATATCCCGGTCCGCAAGCCGGAGAAATCGGCTTTCGACCTCGACTATGTGGGGATCAAAGCCTCCCAGTTCTCGTTTACCCGCCTGCAGAAAGCCGATCCGGTGCTTGGGGTGGATATGGCATCGACCGGTGAGGTGGGGACCATCGGTACCCATTTCGACGATGCTTTGCTCACCTCCATGCTGGCGGTGGGCTACCGCATCCCCAAAAAGAACATCATGGTTTCTTCCGGGGGCACCAAGTCGAAGGTGGACCTGCTGGACGCCTGTCGCCTGCTACAACAAAACGGCTATCGGTTGTTTGCTACCGAGGGCACACAAAGATTCCTGGCGGAGAACGGTGTGAAAAGCACCCTGGTGGCCTGGCCGGATGATGAAACAGCGGCGCTGAAGGTGAACGACCTGATCGCGGAAAAGCGGTTCGACCTGGTGATCAATATTCCCAAGAACTTGACGGAAAGAGAGTTGACCAACGGCTACAAGATCCGTCGCGGCGCCATCGACTACAATATTCCGCTCATTACCAATGCGCGACTGGCCAGCGCCTTTATCAAAGCGTTCTGTCGGACCTCGGAGGAGGATATCGCAATCAGGCACTGGGGGGAGTATCAATAAGCGGTCAGCGATCAGCAGTCAGTAGTTTGAAATAGGAGAAAATTGAAAAAAGAAATTGATAAGAAATCAGAAAACAATCAATCAATCAATCAATAATGGACCAATCAATCAAGAAAGTTGTTTTACTGGGTTCCGGCGCCCTGAAGATCGGACAAGCCGGTGAGTTTGACTACTCTGGCTCGCAAGCTCTCAAGGCGATGCGCGAGGAAGGTATTAAGACGGTGTTGATCAACCCCAACATCGCTACCATACAGACCTCCGAAGGGGTAGCCGACACTGTCTATTTTCTGCCGATCACTCCTTATTTTGTGGAGAAGGTAATTCAAAAAGAAAAACCCGACGGCATCCTGCTCGCCTTTGGCGGCCAGACGGCTCTCAACTGCGGCACGGAGCTCTACCGGAGCGGCATATTGGAAAAACACGGGGTGAGGGTGCTGGGCACCACCGTGGAAGCGATTATGATCACGGAAGACCGGGATCTCTTCGTGAAGAAGTTGGATGAGATTGCAGTGAAAACACCGGTATCGCATGCGGTGGAGAGCCTGGAGGATGCCCTGAAAGCAGCTCATGAGATTGGTTTTCCCATTATGGTTCGCTCTGCCTACGCCCTGGGGGGACAGGGATCAGGCATCTGCAACAACGAGGAGGAGTTTGTGGAACTCTGCAAAAGCGCTCTCTCCTTCTCCAGTCAGATTCTGGTGGAAGAGAGCCTGAAAGGGTGGAAGGAGATCGAGTTTGAGGTGATCCGCGACAAGAATGATCACTGCTTCACGGTGGTGCCGATGGAGAACTTCGACCCACTGGGCATCCATACCGGCGAGAGCATCGTGGTGGCACCGATCATCACACTGGCAAAAGAACAGATTGAACTGCTGGAAGATATTGCGCGCCGTACGGTACGACATATCGGTATCGTGGGAGAGTGCAATATACAGTATGCGTTCAACGCGGAGACCAACGACTACCGCATCATCGAGATCAATGCCCGCCTGAGCCGCTCCTCGGCACTGGCGTCTAAGGCATCAGGCTATCCGCTGGCGTTCGTGGCCACCAAGCTGGCGCTGGGCTACTCCCTCGACCAGATCGGGGAGCAGGGTACCGCCAACTCAGCCTACGTGGCACCGAAGGTGGATTATCTGATCGTGAAGATCCCCCGATGGGACCTGAACAAGTTTTATGGGGTGAGCCATGAGATCGGCTCCAGCATGAAGTCGGTGGGGGAGATCATGTCTATCGGCCAGTCGTTCGAGGAGATCATCCAGAAGGGGCTGCGCATGATCGGGCAGGGGATGCACGGCTTCGTGGGAAACCGGGAGATGACCTTCGACAATGTGGAGGAGTCGCTTTCGCGACCAACCGACCTGCGCATCTTCGCCATCGCCGATGCCTTTGAGAAAGGCTATACGGTAACACAGATTGAGGAGTTGACCAAGATCGACCGCTGGTTCCTGGAGAAGCTGGAGAATATCCACAACTACTCGAAGGTGCTCTCCTCCTACAACAAGATAGAAGAACTTCCTGCAGAAGTGTTACAAGAAGCCAAGCGGCTCGGCTTCTCCGACTTCCAGATCGCCCGTTTTGTGGAGGAGCCGCAGGGAACCGTGGAGAACGAACAGATCCGGGTGCGTAACCATCGCAAGCGCCTGCAGGTGCTGCCGGTGGTACGCCGCATCAATACCGTGGCTTCGGAGCATCCGGATAAGACCAACTACCTCTACTTCACCTATGGATCGGCCAGTGCCTACAAGCCACACCAGGAAGAGAAGGAGACCGTGATCGTGTTGGGTTCGGGCGCTTACCGCATCGGTTCCTCCGTGGAGTTTGACTGGTGCTCGGTGAACGCGGTACAAACTGCACGCGATTTGGGGTACCAGTCGGTGATGATCAACTACAACCCCGAAACGGTGTCAACCGACTACGACATGTGCGATCGGCTCTACTTTGATGAGCTGACCTTCGAAAGGGTGCTGGATGTGATCGACATCGAATCGCCCAAAAGGCTGATCGTCTCCATGGGAGGACAGATCCCCAATAACCTGGCGATGAAGTTGCACCGTCAGCAGGTACCCATTCTGGGGACCTCCCCGCTATCGATCGATCGTGCGGAAAACCGGCACAAGTTCTCCGCCATGCTCGACGAGCTGAAGATCGACCAGCCACGCTGGAAGGAGCTGACCAGCTTCGATGAGATCGACTCTTTTGTGGATGAAGTGGGCTTCCCGGTGCTGATCCGTCCATCCTATGTACTCTCCGGTGCTGCCATGAACGTCTGTTACGACAGGGAGCAGATGCATACCTTCCTGCAGATGGCGGTCAATGTCTCCAGGGAGTACCCGGTGGTGGTCTCCTCCTTTCTGCAGAACGCCAAGGAGATTGAGTTCGACGCAGTAGCCCGTGAGGGGGAGGTGGTGGAGTATGCCATCTCCGAGCATGTGGAATTTGCAGGGGTTCATTCGGGTGATGCCACGCTGGTCTTTCCTGCGCAGAAGCTCTATTTCGAGACCATGCGCCGCGTGAAGAAGATCTCCCGGCAGATTGCGCGGGAGCTGAACATCAGTGGACCGTTCAACATACAGTACCTGGCTAAGAACAACGAGATCAAGGTGATCGAATGCAACCTGCGCGCCTCACGCTCCTTTCCGTTTGTCTCGAAGGTGCTGAAGCAGAACTTTATTGAGACGGCCACCCGTATCATGCTCAATGCACCCTTCCATAAACCGCACAGTTCAGCATTCGACTTGGACTATATCGGCGTGAAGGCGTCGCAGTTTTCTTTCTCCCGCTTGCAGAACACCGATCCGGTACTGGGTGTGGATATGTCTTCCACCGGTGAGGTGGGTTGCATCGGGGAGGATTTTCACGATGCCATCCTCAAATCGATGCTCTCCGTGGGGTATAAGATTCCGCAAAAAGGGATCCTGATCTCCTCGGGTGAGACAAAATCGAAGGTGGACCTGCTGGAAGCATGCAAGCTGCTGGGGGAGAAAAGATATACCCTTTATGCCAGCCACGGTACACAAAAGTTCCTCGAAGAGAACGGCATCGCCGCCACCGACGTGAACTGGCCCGATGAGGACGGGGAGAACAACATCCAACAGATGATCGCCGAGAAGCAGTTCGACCTGATCATCAACATCCCGAAGGATGTGACACGCAGGGAGCTGACCAACGGCTATATCATCCGCCGCGGCGCGGTGGACCACAACATCCCGTTGATCACCAACGCACGACTGGCCAGTGCATTTATCACCGCGTTCTGCAAGATGGATCTGAAGGATATCGAGATCAAAAGCTGGAACGAGTATTGATTCGCATCCAGAGGGATCGTCGCGACCCCTTTGGAAAGAAGGCCGAAGCATCCTTTTCACAAAAGAGGATACGAAAGAAGTCTGAGCAATGTGCTCAGACTTCTTTCGTTAGGGGGTGCAAGAGATCTCTATTGCTGCTGGTATTTGAACCGTTTGATGCTGTGCTTGGGGGTCTTCTCAAACTCCTCCTCCCGGATCCTGAACGAGGCGATCCTGCTGTATCCGGGTAACTTGACATTGATCTCACTGATCAGGTTCCGGAAGAAGCTGTTTATCTGTTCGCCGCCGATGCCGTACTCTTTGAGCACCTCAAAGTCGGGTACGATCAGCGCCACGATCTTATTGTTCTCCTCAATGGCTAGCGACTCATTCACAAAGGGAGACCCGTTGATCTTCTCCTCGATCTCCTCCGGATAGATGTTCTGTCCCGAGGAACCCAGGATCATGTTCTTGTCCCTGCCCCGGATAAAGATAAATCCGTCGCTGTCCATCACTCCCAGGTCGCCGGTCTTCAGCCATCCATCTTCGGTAAAGGTATACCGGGTGGTCTCCTCATTTTTGTAATAGCCCAGCATTACATTGGCTCCTTTGACTTGTATCTCACCCACAGCCTGCTGCGGGTTATCGGAGTCGATGCGCACCTGCATTCGGTCGACGGCCCTGCCACAGGAGTGTTCTTTAAATGCGGTCCAGTAGGCATAGGAGATCAGCGGTCCGCATTCGGTCATACCATACCCCACGGTATAGGGAAACCGTACCTTCCGCAGGAACTTCTCTACATCCGGGTTGATGGACGCCCCGCCAATCACGACCTCGACGAGATTGCCGCCGAAGGCTTCGATCATCGACTTGCGCACTTTGCTGAAGACAAAGGCGTTGAGTAAAGGAATACCTGAGAGTACCTTTGCAGCCCCTTTTTGCAGCTTGGGTAATACACTCTTGTGGACGATTTTTTCAATGATGAGCGGCACCGCCAGTACCAGCTTAGGCTTCACCCTGGCAAAGATCTCGAGCAGCACTTTCGGTGAAGGTGTCTTGCCCAGAAAATGAATATGACAACCCATAGAAATGGAGTTGAGGATCTCGAAAGCGAGCCCGTAGGTGTGTGCCATCGGCAGCATACAGACGATGTGATCTCCCGCATGGATAAACTCCAGGTTGTCGTTTGCAAATTGGGTGTTGGACCAGAGACTACGATAAGGGATCATCACTCCCTTGGAGTTGCTGGTGGTGCCGGAGGTATAATTGATGACTGCCAGCTCCTCCGGCTTGTCGGTACGGAAGGAGAGGTCATTCACAAAGAACCCTTTGGCATATTTCTTGTCAAAATAGCTGTCCGCCTCCGAAGCAAAACGTTGTAGTTCGGCGCGGGTAGTAGTCAGCAGCGAGAAGCTGTCGAGCGAAAAGACCGACTCCACCTGGGGCAGGTGCTCGCGGTCAAGGTCGTTCCAGATGCTTTCATCCGTGAAGAGGAGCTTTGAATCGGAATGATCCACGATAAAGCGAACGCTTTCCTTATCAAACTCGTGTAGAATGTTTACGGCAACAGCACCATAGGAGAGGGTAGCAAAGAATGTGATCGCCCAGCGGGCTGAGTTCTTTCCACACAGAGAGATCTTGTCACCCCTTTCTACTCCGGCTGCCCTGAAATAGTCGTGTAGCCGGTCAATCTCCCGTGCAAAATCTTTGTACAGGTAAGTCTTTCCCTGATAATCGGTCATCGCAGGCAGTTCCCAGTGGTTGCGTACGCCCTGTTCGATCAGACCTAAAAATGTGTTTGGGTTCATTTGCTGTATCTATATTGTCTTTTATTGTTCCATTGCCGCAGGTTCATCTATTAAACATGCGGGCGAACGGTTTGTTTGTCCTCATTGAGTGCAAAATTAGCGTAAAAATATCGTTATGACGAATTTTTTTCAAATAAGTGTGACAATGTTGCACCGATGTCAGGATCGCTCCGAATCAAAAAACCGGGCCAACGGCCGGCTGTTTCAAGATCAAAAATGAGTGACGGAAACTGTTTTTTTACCATTTTTATACAATCGATCAGAAGAAATGGGTGCGAAAACCATAAATTTTGGTATATTTACGGCTTAGTTGTAGATTTGTGCTTGATTATTGAGCTTTTACCTGATAATTTAATTTCATATCAACAGAAAAATTATGTCATCAAAAATTTCAAGAAGAAAATTTCTGGAAACGGGAGCCATTGCTGCTGCCGGATTGACCATCGTGCCCTCCTCCGTGCTGGGAAAAAGTATGGGTCATATGTCGCCGAGCGATAAGTTGAACATCGCCGGTGTGGGTATTGGCGGAATGGGTTTTGCAAACCTGAAAAACCTGGAAAGCCAGAACATTGTAGCTCTTTGCGACGTGGACTGGAAGTACAGCAAACAGGTATTCGACCATTTCCCTCATGCAAAGAAGTACATAGACTATCGTAAAATGTACGATGAACTGGGTAAGTCCATCGATGCCGTGGTAGTTGCCACCGCCGATCATACCCACGCGCTCATTGCCGCCGACGCCATAACCATGGGCAAACATGTCTACGTACAAAAACCCTTGACACACAGTGTGTATGAATCTCGTTTGCTGACCAAACTGGCTAAGAAACACAAAGTAGCTACCAGTATGGGTAACCAGGGATCATCCGGAGCCGGCGTTCGCCAGGTGGTTGACTGGATCTACGACGGACAGATTGGCGAGGTAACGAAAGTAGAGGCCTTCACCGACCGTCCCATCTGGCCGCAGGGACTGATGATACCCAAGGAGGTACACAAGGTGCCCAAAACCCTCGATTGGGATCTCTTTATCGGGCCGGCCAAGAAACGTCCGTTCAATGAGATCTATCATCCCTGGAACTGGCGCGGCTGGTGGGATTTCGGCACCGGTGCCCTCGGCGATATGGCCTGTCATATTCTCCACCCGGTATTCAAAGGATTGAACCTGGGTTATCCTACCAAGGTGCAGGGATCCTCTACCATGCTGCTGACCGACTGTGCCCCCAATGCACAGATGGTGAAGTATGTCTTCCCTGCCCGCGACAATATGCCGAAGGTGGCCATGCCCGAAGTGGAAGTGTACTGGTACGACGGCGGTCTGCAACCCACGCGTCCCGAAGGTGTTCCTGCAGGAAAAAACCTGAACGATCATGGTGGCGGCGTCATCTTCCACGGTACGAAAGACACCCTGATCTGCGGTTGTTACGGGGTGAACCCCTGGCTGGTATCCGGACGCAATCCCAACTCACCGAAGACGCAGCGTGAAGTGACGCTGTCGCACGAGATGGACTGGGTACGTGCCTGCAAAGAAAGTCCCACAAACCGTGTTGAGACAGCTTCTCCCTTCTCGGAAGCAGGGCCGTTCAATGAAATTGTCGTAATGGGTGTGCTGGCCGTGCGTCTGCAATCGCTCAACCAGGAACTGCACTGGGACGGAGAGAAGATGGAGTTCACCAATATCCCCGCCGATGCAACCATCCAAACCATCATTGAGGACGGATTTAAGATTACCGACGGTCATCCCACGTTCAATCAGACCAAGACCGATCCGGTCAACGCGGTGGCATACGCCAACGAGCTCATCAGGCATACGTACCAAAATGGCTGGGCTCTGCCTGCTATGCCGTAATTGTTTATTTATCAAAAGAAAAATAGTTATGAAAAATGTTTTTTATCTGTTTACTTTACTCATCTTATCAGGAGTAATTTTTATGTCATGTAGTAATTCAAAAAAACAATCAGCCACAGCGGATGCATCAGAAGATGCGGTAGCTGTTGCTGTGATAGGGGAAGAATGGCTTACCCTTTTCAACGGAACCGATTTTACCGGCTGGAGAGGGTATAACCGTACCGACATGCCAACAGCTTGGACCATCGAGGATGGTGCCATCAAGATCAACGGATCGGGGATGGGTGAAGCGGGAGCCAAAGATGGTGGTGACATCATCTATGATCAGAAATTCAAGAATTTCGAGCTCACCTTCGAGTGGAAAGTCTCGGAAGGAGCGAACAGCGGTGTCTTCTATCTCGGACAGGAAGTAGCAGGCAAGCCGATCTATGAATCATCCCCCGAGTACCAGATCCTCGACAACGAACGCCATCCCGATGCCAAGCTGGGAAAAGACGGCAACCGCCAGTCGGCTTCGCTCTATGACCTGGTTCCCGCTGTTCCGCAAAATGCGAAACCCGCAGGGGAATGGAACACCGGCAGCATCATGGTATACAAAGGTACGGTGGTTCATTCACAGAATGGTGAAAATGTGGTTGAATATCACCTTTGGACCGATGCATGGAAAGAGATGGTGGCCCACAGCAAATTCAAAAACTGGCCCGATTTCCTCAATGCAGGCGGTGAAAACCAGGAAGGATACATCGGACTGCAGGATCACGGAGATGATGTATGGTTCAGAAACATCAAACTGAAAGTATTGGATTAATCAGTAACAACAGGAAAATCATTCAGCCTTCGGGCTGAATGATTTGTTTTAAAAAGTCAAGACAATGAAAAAAAAATTATTCTTACTGGTAGCGCTGATGAGCGTACTTTTCCTCTTCTCCGCCTGTACAGAAGGGAAGAAAAAAAATATCTACCTGCAGCTCTACTCCGTACGCGATGACATCAAAGCGGACTACGCAGGCACCATCGCAAAAGTGGCTGAAATGGGGTATACCGGCGTGGAAGCTGCGGGCTATAATGACGGTCAGTTCTACGGAATGGCTCCGGCGGACTTTCAGAAATCGATTAAGGCTGCGGGCATGGAGGTGCTCTCTTCACATGCGGGCAAGCCGTTGGCTGAACCTGCTGCCGACACCAACTGGGAGGAGACATGGGCCTGGTGGGACACCGCTATTCAGGCACATAAAGATGCCGGTATGAAGTATCTGGTCGTGCCCTGGATTCCGACCCCCAAGACACGGGCCGACCTGCAGGCATATTGTGATTACTTCAACCAGATCGGCGAGAAGTGTAACGCTGCCGGCATCCGGTTTGGTTATCACAACCACAACTTCGAGTTTACCGAAGTGGAGGGTGAGCTGATGTACGATTATCTGCTGCACCATACCGATCCCTCCAAGGTGTTCTTTGAGATGGATGTATATTGGGTAGGTGAAGGCGGTAAGAACCCGGTTGATTATTTCAACAATTATCCCGGCCGCTTCGAACTGCTGCATATCAAGGACGAACTGGAGCTGGGCAAGAGCGGTAAGGTTGATTTTGAGGGCATCTTCAACAATGCGGAGAAAGCAGGAACCAAATATATGATCGTAGAAGTGGAAAGATATACAGGCACTCCGTTTGAAGGGGTGCAGGAGAGCTACGACTACCTCAACGATGCTGCTTTTGTAAAAAAAAGCTACGCTCAATAGTTTTCATATTCGCAGGAGGAACGGTAACCCGGAACGGATGTTCCGGGTTTTTTTTCCTGCCAGCCGGCAATTGAGAAAGAATCGTTTACCTTCGTTCATCGGGTTACAACCCGGAGACTGTTGAAAACTTGTCTGGAAAAACTTCCTCCCTGCGGGTAAATATCTCTATATTTACCCTTGAAAACGGAGGCCCGGACGATATTCGTTTTGCCGGCAGCTTCCGTATGATCACAATCAATCATCTAAACAATCAATCATGCAATTTACAGCGAAACTGGTGGAAATACTCCCGTTGCAGACGGGAAAAGGCAGAAACGGGGAGTGGAAGAAACAGGATATTGTGGTGGAAACCCCCGGACAGTATCCCAAAAAAGTATGTGTCTCCATATGGGGCGACAAATTGGAGGGGGTATCCCTGAAGCCACAGCAATGCTATGATATCTCCTTCGATCTTGAGAGCCGTGAATATAATGGAAGATGGTATACGGACGTGAAAGCCTGGAAGATCACCCCTGAAAGCAGCGCGAAGGAAGATGTTCCTCCGGAATATGCCGATCATTCGCCGGCGGACGGGTTCCCTTCTGCCAGAGGTGATTATGATGAACCTCCCTTCTAAAACCTGGGGGGGTCTACGCCTTGTTCTTCTTCATAGGGTATCTGGCCGGCATCACCAATAATATCACGACAGTTACAACGAGTGACACAAATTGTCAATAAATCATTTCATCGTTATCTGAGGTTCATTTAACAGATGCGCATAATTCAAATGATTATGTTTGCAGTTGGAATTGCGTAATTCCGGGGTAAAAAGGGTTGATTTTTCAAGGTAATATTCAAAACTTTCCTTACATTTGACATGATTTGACAAGTCAATATCACAACAAAGGGAATACAGTTTGGATAAAGGATCCGAGAACTCAGGGAAAAGCAGCATTTGTATCTGCGGGAGATAACTCCATTGCTTGGTATGGACACGACCCAGCTGAGCAAAATTGAAAAGGCAAACGACAAGTTAATAGGGAGCAGCTATTGTCACTGCTGAAATTTTAAAAGTATCGTATGATGAAATATTGACCATATGGTTAGCCGACCAGATCTCTGCTACTGTGAAGGATAAAAATCTCGCGAGCCAGGCAATGAAAGTTGCCAAACAAATTATGAATCAGAAGAATGATAACAAGTGAAAAAGATCAAGACCATACATTCAAGCAGGACCATCATGTACGCTGAGCTGGAAAAAGTGATGGATTATTCCATCGATAAAGGCAATTTTCTGGAATCCTTACAACAGAATGTAACTGGAAAGAAGTCCAATTCCGGTATTGATAAAACTGCAAAATATCTTAAGCAGCTGTACGGCTTCGATAACAATAATCCCCAATTCGTGGCATTTAAATACTTTTGGAAGATGGCTGAATCATCGGAAAGGCAACAAATAACATTCCTCTATGCCGTTATGCGGGATGATCTTTTGGCAGAAAGTATTGGGGTGTTGCAAAGTGTGATTCCTGGGAATAAGGCAGCAATTGAATTCTTTGAGGAGATTATTGAAAAGTACCATCCCAACAAATATTCGGTTAACACACGGAGATCAATGGCACAGAACATAGCCAGTTCCTGGAAACAGGTTGGTTTTATTGAAGGAAAGGTAAAGAACATAAGAATAGAACCGGAAATCAGTTACCGGGTGGCATGTTTCGCTTTTTTATTGGCGTATTTGGACGGTTACAGAGCAGATCTCATCTGGAACTCACCGGTTGTAAGTGCTCTCTGCTTACCTGAGCAAAACCTTAGAGAGCTGGCCATAGAGTGCTCAAGAAGGGATCTCATACAGTACCAGCATGCGGGCAGCGTGACGGTACTAAATTTTACCGGCTTACTTAACAAAATTGGAATAGATGGCAACACGAATTGATCAATTGCTGGAGGCATATGAAAAGGTACTCAACGAGCCCTGGTCATCGGCTTTATCCGGGCAGGAGAGGATTTGGTTTCTGGTGTATGATCCTGCTGAGCAACGGAAAGTAGAGCTGCGTCTGGGTGACTTTGAAACAGCTGCTATAAAGGCAGGTATCAAATGGAGAATGATCTCTTTGAAGCTGTGTTTCCCATCCTGGATGGCAAACCACGAATACCGGGATGAGTATTTCAGCAATCCGGAATATATCGTTGATCAGTTGGAAGCTGAGTTTATCTCTTATGCCATTCAGTTTTTAAAAAATCAATTGATCCAAACCGAACATGATGAGAAAACCTTGATAGCCATTAAGGATGTCTCATCCCTTTTCGGTTTTGCCCGTTTATCCGAAATCATTAAAGGTTGTGAGAGGTATTTCAAAGGTCGACTACTCATTTTTTTCCCCGGTGAATTTGAACAAAATCATTATCGTCTGCTTGATGCCAGAGACGGTTGGGATTACCTGGCAAGGCCTATTACAATATAATCAACGCAATGAAGAACAAAGAGCTTTTTACATTGAATCCGGAGCAGATCAACCTCAAAAACGAAGGGGTTGCAAAGATCAGAGCCATCAATGAACGCGAAGACCTGTCTATAGCTGAGTATGAATTGAAAACTTTCGTTTGCGAAGGTGAGTATCGTGATGGACTGAAGAAAATTTTCGAGTATTACCTGCAGAGCTATGACAGCGTAGAACAACCTGCCTTTTGGGTAAGTGGTTTTTACGGTAGTGGTAAATCTCATTTGGTTAAAATGGCCAGTTATCTCTGGAGTAATTTTGAATTTCCAAGTGGCAATACAGCCAGAAACATCAAACCGTTGCCACAGGATATACAGGATCTGTTGGTTGAATTAGACAGAAAACAAAATATTCAGGGACGACTATCTATTGCCGGAACATTGCGCGATTTCCCATCGAAGGATATTTGGTATTCCTTCTTACAAATTCTCTTGAATACTCTTGATTTACCAGAACAATACCACTTGTTCAAATTTTATCATTGGTTGAAAAAAGAAGATATCTATGATTATGTAGAAACCATATTGAAAAAAAACGGACATAGTATTCGAAAAGAAATTAATAACATTTTTGTTTCAACTTCTCTTGCCAGGGCTGTACTGGAAGTGAAACCCGAAATGGCAGAAAATGAAGCCAAGTTGTTAGAACTGTTTCGCTCACAGTTTGCCCGTAAAGATACCATTGGTCGGGAGGAATTCGTACGTACCATTAAAGATGAGGTGCTTCCTCTCTTTTTCGGCGACAAAATTCCATGTACAATCATCGTCTTGGATGAGGTGCAACAATTTATTGGAGATGACGCTAATCTGGCAACGGATGTACAGTTTTTGGCAGAAGATCTTTGCTCCCGTTTTAGTGGCAAGTTCCTGCTTCTCGGTACTGGGCAGAATGCATTGAGAGATAATCAAATCTTGCAGAAGCTACTCGCTCGATTCAGAGTACCTATAGAACTTTCGAATACCGATATCCAGACGGTTATCCGTAAAACGATTCTTGAAAAGAAACCATCTTCAATTGCTCCACTGAGTGAAAAACTTGAGCAAGCAATGGGAGAGGTATCGCGTAACCTGGAAGGCACCATTTTCGGTTATCTGACAGAAGACAAGAGCACACTGGTTGCGGACTACCCGTTGCTGCCTTCCACTCGAAAGTTCTGGTATAAAGTTCTGCAAGTGGTTGATGTTGCAGGTACATCAGGTCAACTTAGAAACCAGTTGCGCTTGATCGATGATAGCTTAAAAATCATCGCTGAGAAAGAGGTGGGTTGTGTGGTCCCTGCCGATTTTATCTTCACTCAAACAAGATCTCATCTAATACAAAGCGGTTTATTGTTAAACGACACCAGTAACCTGATTCAGGGTAAAAAATCAAAGGGTGGTGATGAAGAAATCAAAGGAAGGATATTGAGTGCAGTATTCCTTCTGGATCAGATCGTTCCAAGTAACCCGGAAACAGGGCTAAAATCAAATGAAACTACCATTGCAGATCTGTTGATAGACAATCTCAATGATCATTCTGCACCATTTCGTAACAGGATAAAAGAGCTTATTCTGCAGTTAGTCGATGAGAAGGTACTGATGCCGATCAATGATGAATTCAAACTGCAAACGAAGATTGGTGCAGAATGGGAACAGGAGTTTACGAAACAGTACATCAAGCTCAATAGCTCGGGTGACGATAAGATTCAGTCACTGCGCAGAGAGAGGATTGTAGCTCATTTTAAAGCAAAGAGCAGTGGAATCATTATCACACAAGGAGCCTCACGTATGGTGAGAGATTTTGATCTGTGGGACAAGGATACAATGCCCAACACAGATCACAAATTAAACTTGTGGATACGTGATGGCTGGTTTGAAAATGAGACAACCGTATTGGATGAGATCCGTGCGGCCGGCAGCAATACACCATTGGCATATGCCTTTGTGAAAAAATTCAGGGATGCGGATCTACGCTCTGAAATTATCAAATACCTGGCAGCTGAGCTGACCATTAACGCTATGGGGTTACCTTCCACCCCGGAAGGTGAACAAGCGAAAAAGAGTATGGAGACACGTCAGATGCAGGCAAAGACAGCTATTCAGAATCTTATTGAAAAGATTTGCAACGAGTCGGTTGTCTATCTTGCCAGTGGTACCAGGGTACTGTCCGGTAACCTGAAAGAATCCATTCAGGAGGCATTGAACAGCATTGCTGACCGTCAGTTCCCCGATTTCAGGGGAAAGGCCGATTTTCCCAACTGGGGACAAGCTTTAACCAAAGCTCTTGCAGGCAATCCGGATGCGTTGAGTGCAATCAACTACTCCGGTGATGTGGATAAACATCCTGTTGCCGGTGAGATCTTGCGCTTTATGGGCAACAGTTCAAAAACCGGTAAGGATATCCGTAATCAATTTATGAAAGCACCTTACGGTTGGCCTCAGGATGCGATAGATACCATGTTGATCTTGTTGAAGAATCTACAGCATATTTCCACCAACGAAATCGATCTGAAAGTGGCAAAAATCAACCAGGCTACCTTTAAGAAAGAGATTCATGTCCTGGGAGCCAAAGACAAGATCACCATTCGCAAACTCTTCCAGGATGCTGGTATCACCTGCCCCCCCAATCATGAACTGTTTCCATACTCCAACGAGTATCTCAACAGGCTTAAAAGGTTGGCTGAACAGATCAGCGGTGACGCACCCCGATCTGAACCCATCAATATTGATTTCATCAAAGAGATTGAAAACAAAGAGGGTAATGAGCGACTGTTGGACATCCTGCAGCAAAAAGAGGAGCTCAGGAGCAAATTTAACGATTGGAATGCAAAATCAAAGTTAGTCAATGAACGTGAGCCACTTTGGGTCTTGTTGAAGGAGTTAACCAATCATGCACCGGATGATTCTGACTTTGAGCCTTACAAGGCAGAGACCTATGCAATTCGCGACAACCGTTTGATTTTGCAAGAACCGGATCCGATATATCCTACGTTATCGACTATCAGCAATAGGTTGCTGACCCGGCTTAATGAAAAGAGAATGCAATACAATGCCCTATACGATGAGCATATGGGAGCGCTGCAGGCCAATGAGTATTTTGCAAAACTTACACAAGAGCAAAAGCATGCTATTTTGTTGAAACATCAATTGCTATCAAAGCCGGACATAAAAGAATTAGATGCAAAGGGCCTGCTCAATGTGCTCAACAAGGCTTCTCTTTCTACCTGGGAAACCAGGATCGCTGCACTTCCCGGCCAGTTCCAATCGGCTTTGGAGGATGCCGTATTGTTATCAGTTCCACAGGCTGTGACCTACAGCTTGCCGAAAAAGACACTTACATCACAGGTTGAGATTGATCATTATGTGACTGAGCTGAAAGCAGAGTTAGAGGAATTATTGAAAAAGTCAAGTTCGATTATATTAAAATAATAGAGGAAGGTACTAAAGATATTAGAAAATGGCAGTACTTACCCCGCAACAACGTACAACACTTGAATCAGCCGTTCAGCTTGCTCGTAAAACAGCAGAGCAGGGAGCATTCAATGTACTGCATGCCATGGCTGTGGATCATCCCGAACCTTTTGGTCATATGGATGCTAAGATGCGAAGTTTACGGAACAGACTACGCAGCAAAGCCAGGCTTCTTGGCGATGAATTGCAGGCAAATGGAATTCAAGGCATTAACCACCTCAGCTACGAGCTGGCTTATGAAACCTGGCATAAAATGCTTTTCGCCAAATTTCTTGAGGGCACCAACCTGCTTATGCACCCGGATGGTGTTGCGGTTACCATGCAGGATTGTGAAGAGCTGGCAAGAGAAGAGGGATATATTGATAAGTGGGATGCGGCAGCCAACTATGCCAGTAGGATGCTTCCTGCCATTTTCAGGATCGATGATCCGTTGATGCAGGTTTCTTTTGCCACCGATGACCGGATCAAGCTGGAAGGTATCATAGATGATTTGGAATCATCCATTTTTATTGCCGATGATGCTCTGGGGTGGGTGTATCAGTTCTGGCAGAGCGAGGAAAAAAAGCGTATAAACGAAAGCGAAGAAAAGATTGATGGGCAAAAACTCCCGGCAGTAACCCAGCTGTTTACTGAACCTTATATGGTTCATTTCTTGATCGACAATACCCTTGGAGCCTGGTGGGTAAGTCGCAATCCGAGTGTGAAGCCACCGGTAAAGTTCGAGTATCTCCGCATACTGGAAGATGGAACACCTGCTGCCGGAAAGTTTGAAGGCTGGCCGGATAGGACGTCTGAGGTGACATCATTGGATCCCTGTATGGGCTCCGGGCACTTTCTGGCTTCTCTTTTTCCGGTTTTTGCCGCGTTGCGTATGCTTGAAGAGGGATTAGGCAAAGAGGAAGTTACCGATCGGGTGATAACAGAGAATCTTCATGGGTTGGAGATTGATCCCCGCTGCACCCAGATAGCAGCTTTTAACCTGGCACTCACCGCCTGGAAATTCTGCGGCCACTATAAAGAGCTCCCCGAGATGAATCTGGCTTGTAGTGGGATAGCACCGAAAGGAAAATTGGAAGACTGGTTGAAGCTTGTTGGAAAGCCAAACCGATTTGAAGATAAATCCCGCTTGGAGAATGGGATGAAGATGCTGTACGAACACTTCCAATTGGCACCTGAATTAGGTAGTCTGCTCGACCCAACAACCATACAGGCTGATGCATTTACTGCAAGTTTTAAAGAGCTACAACCGGTACTTAAAAAAGCATTAGAGGCAGAGGAAAATTTCGAACAATTAGACAGAGGGGTTATAGCAGCGGGTATTGCGAAAGCGGGGCATCTGTTAGCAAAAAAATATACCTTACAGATTACCAATGTACCCTATCTCAGCCGAGGTAAACAAGATGAAGTGATAAAAAACTTTATCGAAAAGCACTACAAAGAAGCCAAAAATGATTTATCGACCGTATTCCTTGAGAAAATGCTGAAATCAAATACACAAGGGGGAATTTCTTGTAGTGTAATTCCGCAAAACTGGTTATTTCTAACTAGTTATCATAAGTTCAGAACAATGTTACTTAAAAACGTGACCTGGAATTTTGTAGCGAGATTAGGAGCTAAAGGATTTCAAACTCCCATGTGGGATTTTAATGTGATGTTAATATCATTGATAAATAGTAAACCTATGGTCAGAAATGACTTTGTAGGACTCGATGTTAGTGAAGCGCTTAATGCAGCTGCAAAAGATGAGACTTTGAAAGTGGCAGAACTTAAGGTAGTTAATCAAAAAGAACAATTGGATAATCCGGATTCTAGGATTATGTTTGAGGAGAAATCGCAATTACCCTTATTAACAAAATATTGTGATACTGGAACAGGGATGCAAACATTTGATAGACGACGTTTCATTGCTAGTTTTTGGGAATTGCAGAACTATACAGATGTATGGGAATTATTACAATCTACACCTGAGCGTAATAATATTTTTTCTGGAATGCAAGAGATAGTTAAATGGCAGAAAGGTGAAGGAGAGCTTTTTGAATTAATGGAATTAAAAGCAGAAGAAGGGTATAAAAGTGGTATATGGCGAGCTGGATCACAACATTGGGGTAAAAAGGGTGTAATTCATGGTGTAATGGCCGAATTGCCAATGGCAATATATTTAGGATATCCTTATGATACCAATACAGCTGTGATAATTCCAAAGGAAAAAAACTTTGCTTTAGCATCTTATTCTTTCAGTGTTTCAGGGGAATTCTCAAAGGCAGTAAGGACTATTGATCAAAAGTTAATGGTAACTAATGCAACCTTTATGAAAGTTCCATTTAATTATAACTATTGGCAAAAAGTTGCCGCAGAAAAATACCCCAACGGTCTTCCAAAACCATATAGTGATGACCCTACACAGTGGTTATTTCACGGGCATCCAGTCAAAACAGAAAATCCGTTACAGGTAGCATTGGCAAGGTTGTTAGGTTATCGTTGGCCGGCTGAGAATGACACAGAGATGGAGCTGGCTAATGAAGCACGTGAGCTGATTGCAGCAGTAAAGGCATTTGATCGTTTAAGTGATGCGGATGGAATCTTCTGTATCCCGTCGGTAAACTCAGAACAAGGAGGTGCGGAACGCTTACGTGATTACCTACAACAAGTGTTTGCAAGCGAATGGAACAGTCAGACAATCTCTCAATTGCTGCATAAGGAAGGGGCAAAGTCAACCAACCTGGATGCCTGGTTGCGTGATGAATTCTTCGCGCAACATTGTAAGGTGTTTAACAACAGGCCTTTCATCTGGCATATCTGGGATGGGCGTAAGGATGGTTTTTCCGCATTGGTCAATTATCATAAGCTTACCAGGGAGAATCTTTCCAAGCTTATCTATACCTACCTGGGTGATTGGATACGCATGTGTGAAGCCAAAAAGAAAGCCGGAGAAAGCGGTGCCGAAGGTCTGTTAAGTGCAGCCTTGACACTCAAGGAAAAACTAGAAGCAATATTGGAGGGTGAAGCTCCATGCGATATCTTTGTGAGATGGAAAACCGTAGAACAACAACCCATTGGCTGGGATCCCGACTTGAACGATGGGATGCGATTGAATATACGCCCATTTGTGATTGCCGGGGTGTTGCGCAATAAGTTCAATGTGAAATGGGGAGTAGACAGGGGTAAAAATCCCCCCGGAAGCCCATGGGGTGAGAAAAGAAATAACGATATACACCTGACTCTTGAAGAAAAACGAAAGGTAAGAAAAAATGTATGAAAGACTCCATGATGGAATTTACAACACAGGAATTAATTGAACGCTTGAATTCGCAGGACGAATGTGCATGGATTGAGGCCAAAAGAGGGAGCAATGTTGATTCCTCGATTTTGGAAACTGTTTGTGCCTATGCAAACGAGCCTGGGTTAGGAGGAGGATATATTTTATTGGGGGTTGAAGAGGATAAAAACCATTTGTTTTCCCATTATTCTGTTTGTGGAGTAAAGGAGGTGGATAAAATTCAAAAAGACTTGGCAACACAATGTGCTGACAGCTTTAATATACCTGTTCGACCAATGATCGAAACAGAATTGGTGAATGAGAAGCCTGTTGTCAAAGTTTATATCCCGGAATTGTCTCCCGAGCAAAAACCTCTTTTCTTCAAACGAAGGGGATTACCAAAAGGTGCTTACAGACGGATTGGATCTACTGACCAGAGCTGTACCGACGACGATTTACGTATATTCTATAACGCACAACAGGGTTCGTTCGATGCGACCATACTGAATGATACAGATTGGAGTGATATTGACGAATCTTCTATTCAATTATATCGCCGGTTGAGAGGAAAAATTAAACCGGACGCAGAAGAGTTGCTGTTTTCTGACAGAGAACTATTGCTTTCGCTTAGTTGTATCACACGTGATAGTGAGCCGAAATTGACTGTATGCGGTTTGCTGTTGTTTGGTACGAACGCCGCCCAAAGGCGTTGTTTACCCATGATGCGGGTTGACTATATCCGTGTTCCCGGTTTACGATGGATAGAGAATCCGGACAATCGTTTCAGTACAATTGATATGCGGGGGTCATTGTTACAGCTGGCTTATCGTGTGGTCGACGCCATAAACGCAGATCTACCACGTGGTTTTGTGCTGAATGAGCATGATATCCAGGCAGAGAACATATCGGGTTTACCCTACAGAGTTTTGCGCGAGGCTGTTGTAAACGCCCTGATGCACCGGTCATACCGTGAAAATCGTCCGACTCAGATAATTCGTTACGATAACAGGATAGAAATCATCAATCCGGGATTTTCGTTAAAGCCCGAAGAAATGTTGGGTGAACCGGGTTCGGAAACCAGAAATCCTTTTATTGCAGCTGTTTTTCACGAGACAGACTTAGCAGAAACAAAAGGTTCAGGAATTCGATCCATGCGAAAACTTATGGAACGCTCTCATCTGGCTCCGCCTACGTTTGAATCGAGCCGCGAATCCAATCATTTTGTTGCCCGGTTATTATTGCATCACTTCTTAAATGAGGAGGATATTGCCTGGTTGAATATTTTCAGTGAATTTCAATTGAACGACAATCAAAAGAAAGCATTGGTTTTCGTTCGCGAAACGGAAGCCATCGACAATCAGACTTATCGCCAGATTTCCGGGGCCGATGTGTTGAAATCAAGCTCTGATTTAAGAAAACTGAGGGACGACGATTTACTGGAAGCCAAGGGAAAAGGTCGGGCAACTTACTACGTCCCGGGAAAAAAGTTCATCTCCTTACATTCTGCTTATCACAGCAAAAGTGCACCAGCTCCGGTAGAAAGTGCACCAGCTCCGGTAGAAAGTGCACCAGCTCCGGTAGAAAGTGCACCAGTTACTGTGGATTCATTGAGAGATGAGTTGCCGGAAGATTTGGCGATCAAAATAGACAATTTGAAACGAAGATTGACCCCTGAGGAAGTTCAGAAATTAATACATGAACTTTGTAAAATCAGACCCTATCGATTGTCCGAATTGTGTATATTGATTGATCGATCACCGAAGTATGTGCTTAGAAAATTTATTCAACCGATCATGAATATTAGAATTGAATACCTTTACAAAGATATGGTTAATCATCCTAATCAGGCGTATGTGAGTATTTAAGATAAAAAAGAGATTTGATCATGCCAGAAAGTATTTGCGATAAAGTTATTAAAGCACTAAACCAAGCCGGACATCACAACAGCAATGTAATGGTAAAGCCGGAAGTGATTCTGTGGCCGGATCCGGAGAATCAGTGGACCGAAGTAATTGGCACCTTGCAGGAAAAGTTGCCTTATTTGCTCGTGTATGGTTCGTATAACCCAACGAAGAGACAGGGACCGGCTATTTGGCTCAAGTGTGTGATTGCAAAAACGCTGCCCGATGCTACATGGAGTGATGAAATTATTCCCATCATCTACCTCCCAGGTGTAGCAAAGTCTGATTTGCGGAATGTGGAGAACGCTGTATTCAATTTTCAACCTTTGTTGGAGTACCAATACACCGGGACGATGTTTCTCCAGGAGAATGGCCGTGAATGGAGTATACTGGCATTCGTGGAGAACCCCATAAGCGGATTGGGAGTAAAGGTGGCCAAGGACAACCGAACAAGAGAGACGATCAAAAAGACATTATCTTCCATTTTTCAGGATAGAGAGGTGCTGGCCAACAAATCAATCATCGATGCGGATTACCTGAATCAGCAGGTATTCCCTAACATCTTACCATCGATATTAGGATGGATGTGTAAGGGGGATGTATTTTTACAATCACTCAACAACGGGGAAAAAAGTGCATTCTACAACTTATGCCGTTCTCTCTTCGAGTTTGAACCTGACTATAAAAATATCAAAGCTATTGCAGAGAAACTGGGTTCTCGGAAGAATTCCTGGAATCAGGTGTGGCAATTGTATGCCACAGCTCCGCACAAGTATCCTGAAATGGAGGATTTGCTGCGTTTGGGAAAGCCTTCTGACCTGGGGGTTGGGGTATTTGCCCTTCCGGAGGAAAGCTGGCCGCAGGTAAACGAAGAAAAAGAAGGTGCATTGAGAAAAGCTCTTACCAATGCAGCGAAACAAGATGCATCAAGAGCTCTCCATACTTTACTCGAATTGGAAAAAGAGCATGGCAACAGGAGAAGCTGGGTCTGGTTTGAATTGGGTAGATCACCACTGGCTCACGCCTTGAAATACCTGACAGAAATGGCCGAGATTTCGTGTGAGGCTTACCCTTCTTCATCGATTGATGAGATAAAAGAGTATTACACTGACCGGGGGCTAAGGATTGATCAATGTATGAGAAAGGCACTCGTGGCAGTTAAAACGGGAAAAGACAAAACCCTCATCAGCTCAGTCATACAACTCTTTTATAAACCTTGGTTAGAGAGCATCACCCGCAAGTTTCAAAAATTGATTGAGCAGGATGCCACTATCTTTACATCACAGAAGGCCGAGGTCGAATCTGAAACCTATCTGCTCTTTGTGGATGCTTTTCGCTATGAACTGGCTGACGAATTCAGTAAACGTTTGGTTAAACAAAAACTGAATGTTTCGCTGCAAACAGCCTGGAGTGCAATTCCATCCCTTACACCCACAGCCAAACCCAATGTATCACCAACAGTTGGTATGGTTGCGATGCCAAGCGATATCAAGGAGTTCCGACCACATCTGCAGAACGGAAAAGATTTGCTTACCCCGGCTTTCCGGGAAGCGTTGCAAGAAGCTGGCTATACTTTGGTTACTCAGGCTGGTGATATACAGCCGGACGGACGTTATTGGCAGGAGATAGGTGATATTGACACGAAAGGGCACGAAGAGCAGGCCGATATGGTGAAACGAGTTGAAGAGCTCTTTGAAAAGATACAGGAGATGATAGAGGTAGCATTTGAGAAAGGTATAAAACGAATCAAAATTGTCACCGATCATGGATGGTTACTGCTTCCCGGTGGGTTACCCAAAACAGAGCTTAACGCGGGACTCACAGAAACACGCTGGGGTCGATGCGCTTTGATCAAAGATGACGCAAAATGTGATTTGATCCATCTGCCTTGGCGTTGGAATCCCTCTATCTTTATTGCTTATGCTCCGGGAATAAGCTTCTTCAAGGCGAACCAGGAATATGCACACGGGGGTATTTCATTGCATGAATGCCTGATACCGGTGATGATAGTGGAGAATCCCAATCAGAAGAAAATTGAAGTAAAGTTACTCGATATAAAATGGGTAAACTTAAAATGTACCGTTCAGACCTCTGAAGTACCGGATGGTTATGCTGTTGATATTCGAACGAAATACAGTGATGAAGAATCAACAGTTGTGGTATCAAAAAACAGGTTGGTGAAGGGTAATAGCGTAACGCTGATGGCCAATGACCTAAAAGAATACCAGTCTGCCACAGTGGTATTGCTGAATGATAGGGGAATTATTTTGGATAAGAAACCAACGACCGTTGGGGGTGATTAATTTTTTATCAAGATGGAGTTAGATAAAATTGACCTGCTGGTTGCCAGCGCCTTTGAAGGATACATCGTGCGCAAAGATTTGCTGGAACAATTCCGTAAGACATACCCTGTTCCCACTTATGTAATTGAATTTCTTTTGGGAAGGTATTGTGCCACCACGAATGAGGAGGAGATTGCAGAAGGATTGGAGATTGTGAAGCGACAACTGCAAAATCGAACGGTCAGACCCGGTGAAGAGGAGTACTTCAAATCAAAAGCCAGGGAGAGAGGATCAATAAGGCTTATAGACATCATCACAGCACGTTTGGATACCGGATCAGACAGTTATGTTGCCACGCTGCCGAGCTTACAGCTGAACAAGGTGCGTATCTCTCCTGAGATAGTGAGTGCGAACGACAGAATGCTTACAGGAGGGTTCTATGCGGAGATTGAACTGGAATATGATGCTGCTATTGCACAAGAAAATAGCGGTCGTCCTTTCGGCATTGCCTCAATACGTCCCATACAATTATCAAAAAGAGACGTATTGAATTTACTGTATAAAGGACGTGAAAGCTTTACGTTGGAAGAATGGAAGGATTTTTTGATCCGGAGTGTGGGTTTTGAACCTTCCAGCTTGACAGATAAGGCGAAGAATGTTCTTTTTGTGCGGATAATTCCCTTTGTAGAGCGCAATTACAATCTGGTGGAACTGGGACCCAGAGGTACCGGTAAATCGCATCTCTATCAACAGATTTCTCCATATTCCCACCTGGTGTCGGGAGGCAAGGCCACCGTAGCGAAGATGTTTGTCAACATGGGAAGCGGTGAAAGGGGGTTGGTATGCAAGTATGATGTGGTCTGTTTTGACGAGGTGTCGGGTATCTCCTTCGACCAGAAAGATGGAGTGAACATCATGAAGGGCTACATGGAGAGTGGTGAGTTCAGCCGGGGGAAAGAACCAATAAGAGCTGATGGGGGAATTGTAATGGTAGGAAATTTTGAGGTGGATGTAGAGCATCAGCAGAGAGTAAGCCACCTATTTGGACCCATGCCCAAAGAAATGCGGGATGACACAGCCTTTATGGATCGAATCCACGCATTCGTGCCCGGATGGGATTTCCCAAAATTGAACAAGACATACTTCACTGAACATTTTGGAATGGTAAGTGATTTTATGGCGGAGTGCTGGACCCGGCTGAGGGATATTAACAGACTCTCATCGGTTTTATCACGGATTGACTATGGCGGTGCTCTGAGCGGACGCGATACCTCTGCGGTGAACAAGACACTCAACGGATTGTTGAAGCTGATGCAACCCAATCCCGAAGCTCCCATTACTGACGAACTCCTTGAGTGGGCCGTGAGAATTGCCTTGGAGTACAGAAGGAGAGTGAAGGAGCAGCAGAAAAGGGTAGGGGCGGCTGAGTTCAGAAATACCCATTTCAGTTACCGCATAGGTGAAGATGGGGTGGAAACATTTGTCACAACTCCGGAGATTCATAGTGAGCATACCATCGGAGAAGATCCAATGCCGCCCGGTCAAATCTGGACAATAAACATGGAAGGGAGTCAGGATGAACACACCGGATTGTACAAGATTGAAATCAATTCAATGCCGGGATCCGGTGTGAAGATCCTAAACAAACCTGCGCCACCGGCATTCCAGGAGAGTGTGCGTTATGCAGAACAAAACCTTTACAGCAAAGCGAAGGAGTTAGTAGGGGATAGGGATCCCCGATACCATGAGTTTTCTGTGCAATTGAGAGCTTTCGATGTATCGAAAAGTGGTAGTGGTGTGGGTATGGCTGTCTTGATTGGTTTGTGCAGTTCCATGCTCGAAAAACATATCAAAGGCGGATTGGTCATAGTGGGTCAGCTCAACTTGGGTGGATCACTTGACACGATCTATAATGCAGTGAACCTTGCCGAACTTGCGGTTGAAAAGGGAGCAACCACCCTACTTATCCCACTGAATGCCAGGAAACAGTTGAACGAGCTCTCAGACGAGATGATAACCAAAATCAACATTCAATACTATACAGACCTGAAAGACTGTCTGATTAAAGCGATACTGGATTAGTATAAATTCTACTTTGCCAAAAAACAAGCGTAGCACTCTATTTTCTATGTTGGGTGTGATAGACATCCCTGTTATTGTGATAGGCATCCCTGTTATATGGTGGTTGGGAGGAATGTTTTAAATTGCAATACTATGATAAGCCGAGAAGAAGAAACTAAGAGACGGACAATAGCTTGGGAAGAAAAACACGGGAAGAAATTGGAGGATTTTAACCGAAAAGAGTGGATAAAGGCAGTATCCGAGATTATGGCAATGACCGAGAGAGAAGCTGAGGAATATCTAGATCACCTAATTATGAACAAGAATTCTCGTTAATTATATAATTGCAAGAAAAGCAATGTGATCCAATTTAAAAGGCAAAACTCAAACTATTCTTACTAAAATTCCAGCTTTTCTAAAAATAAAAACGGCGTAAATAGCTGATTGTATGCTAAATGTGCCGTTTTATTGGTTGTCCCACAAGGATTCGAACCTTAACTGGCTGAACCAAAATCAGATGTGCTACCATTACACCATGGGACAATCCTTATCTGCTTCGTGAAAAGCAGTGCAAAAGTAGTATAATAAATGTAACGTACCAAATTATTCGATCTCTTTTTCAGAGATGCGACCATACTCATTCGGAGCGGGTAGGGCCGGAGCGGAATTGTCGCCGCTGTGGCGGGTTTAGATACTTATTATTCGGCGATCAGCAGGAAATAGTTTTTCTTTCCCCGTTGGGCCAGGATATACTTGTCGCCGATGAGGTGTGAGAGGCCGATCGTCTCATCAAACGGCTCCAGCTTCTCTTTGTTGATCATCACACCACCGGCCTGCACTGTCTTGCGCATCTCTCCCTTGGAGGGGAAGACAGCTGCCTCGTCGGTCAAGAGGTCCACCGCCTTGATCCCTTGGGCAAGCTTCTCCCTGGAGATGGCAAACTGCGGCACCCCCTCGAATACCTGCAGGAAGGTAGTCTCATCGATCGAGCGTAACATCTCGGAGGTGGATCGCCCGAAGAGGATCTGTGAGGCGTTCACCGCCATCTCGTAATCCTCGCGGGAGTGTACCATCACGGTCACCTCTTCTGCCAGTCGCTTTTGCAGCGGACGCAGGTGGGGAGCCGCCTGTTGCTCTTGCACGAGGACTTCAATTTCTTCTTTCGAAAGTGAAGTAAAGATCTTGATATACTTCTCCGCATCGGCATCGCTCACATTGAGCCAGAACTGATAAAACTGATAGGGGGAAGTGTAGCGGGGGTCGAGCCAGACGTTACCGCTCTCGGTCTTACCGAATTTGCCGCCGTCGGCCTTGGTGATCAGCGGGCACACTAAGGCAAATGCTTCTCCTCCTTCCACACGGCGGATCAGTTCCGTGCCGGTGGTGATATTGCCCCACTGATCGGAACCGCCTACCTGCAGACGCACACCCTTCTCCCGGTAGAGATGCAGGAAATCGTATCCCTGCAGCAGTTGATAAGAAAACTCGGTGAACGACATCCCTTCGCTGGACTCGCCACTCAGTCGCTTCTTGACCGAGTCTTTCGCCATCATATAGTTGACGGTGATGTGCTTGCCGATGTCACGGATAAAGTGAAGGAAGGAGTAGTTCTTCATCCAGTCGTAGTTGTTTACCAGGATCGCTCGGTTGGGGATATCGCTCTCGAAATCCAGGAATTTGGACAACTGTTGCTTGATCGCCTCCTGATTATGACGGAGGGTCTCCTCATCGAGCAGGTTGCGCTCGGCCGACTTCATGGAGGGATCGCCAATCATGCCGGTAGCACCGCCCACCAGCGCCACCGGTGTATGTCCGGAGCGTTGCAGGTGTTTGAGCATCATCACCCCGACCAGGTGACCGATATGCAGCGAGTCGGCCGTAGGGTCAATCCCCAGGTATCCCGATATCTGTTCTTTCTGTAACAACTCCTCCGTACCGGGCATCACATCGTGTACCATGCCGCGCCAGCGGAGCTCTTCCACAAAATTCATCATATTGGTTTGATTCTATCGCAATTTTTAAAAACTATGCAAAGATAAGAAAAATCATCGGGATAGGGGAGGGCTCACGCGCTATTTATCCGGTTGTTCCACCGGTGGGGGAACGTTATTTGCGGCCGGCCATCATAAAGAGGGCAAAGACGTTCATGATCTCCAGACGCCCCAGCAGCATATTGGCCGACAGGAGATATTTTGCGGCATCAGGTAAATGTGCAAAGTTTCCGAAGGAGCTCACCTCTCCAAACCCCGGTCCCACATTGCCGATGGTGGCAATGGATGCCGAAAAGGCAGTCATCCCGTCTATCCCCATTGCGGCAAGCAACAGGGTGGTGATGGTGAACGTAACAATATAGAGCAAAATAAATACCATGATTTGCAGCTCCAGATCCTGTTCGATCACTTGTTTATCCATCTTCACGGCATAGACCCCGTTGGGATGCAGGATCAGCTTCAACTGTTTGCTGACCGACTGAAAGAAGAGGTAGATACGGTCGAACTTGATACCTCCCGCTGTTGACCCCACCATGCCGCACTGAATGGTGAAATAGCAGAGAAGAATGATGGAGAAAACAGGCCAAACGGATGTGTCGGCGGTGACCAGTCCGGTGGTGCTGGCCAGGGAGATCACTTGAAAGGATGCATATCGCAATGATTCTCCGAAGCCGAAGAATTTCTCGTGTGTCAACTGGAGGGTAACCAGCAGGATGCCGGCAACAATGACTCCCATATAGGCGCGAGTGGGGCGGGAGGTGAAGATGTTGAATTTTTGCCTGGTCATGGTGGCGTAAACCAGTCCGAAGTGCATACTGCTCACCAGCATAAAGATCATGATTACTATCTCGATCCATATATTGTTGTAGGAAGCAATACTCAAGTTTCGGGTAGAGAAACCTGCCGTGGCGATCGTAGAGAAGGAGTGACAGATGGCATCAAAGAAACTCATCCCCAATATTTTCAGCAGGATGGTCTCCGCGATGATCAGACTGAAGTAGACGGTGGCGATGATGCGTACGATATGCCGTGAACGGGTGCGGAAGCTCATCTTGGAGAGATCGGAAACCTCCGAACGATAAAAGCTGGACTGCACCCCTTTCTTTTCGGGCAGTACCAACAGCACAAACAGAATGATTCCCACTCCTCCGATAAAGGTGGTAGAGTAGCGCCAGAACAATAATCCCTTTGGAAGGATCTCTACATTGGTCAGGGTGCTGGAGCCCGTAGTGGTGTAGCCCGATACGCTTTCGAACAGTGCATTAGCCAACGTAAACTCCCCTCCCCAGATGATGTAGGGGGTCATTCCCACTACGCAGGTAAGGATCCACCCCAGCACACTGATGGTCAGTCCTTCGTAAAAGGATATCTCCTCTATTTTTTCGACAAATATCTGCGGAAAGCTTCCCATAATAGCGGTTACAACCGCGCTGAACAAGAGAGCATTCAATGAGTTTTCCTGATGGGCAAAAGATATCATTGCCGCGATAAACAGGAACAACGCGTTGAACAGCAAAATATAGCCGAGATATTTGATGACAACCCTGTAACGTACCATCTCTTATTCGTTGTTTTGTTCTCTTTTATGCAGAAGACGTGATATCAGCTTGTTCATTTCCTCCTCGAGCGACTTGAATTCGTCCCGCGAAACGATCCCTGCATCCAGCCGCCCCTTTTCAGGATAATACTCCCGGATGCTCTCTGTCAGATGCTGCACAGGACGGATAAAATAGAGCCTTATAAAATAATAGAGAAGCAGGGAAAAGAGAACCGCCACCACGATCGAAACGAAGGCGGGCATCATCGCCCTGCGTGAGCTCTCCTGTATGCTGCACGACTGACGGTACGTCTGTTCCTGGTTCAACATCATCAGCTTATTGACGGCTTTTTTTGCCCGGAAGAAGGGCTCTTGTGCTTCCCGGTCATACTGCTCTTTGGCGTCTTCCGGGATCCACTCATTGCCGGTGATGGCAAGCACCGATGCATGGTAGTGACCATATGCCTCTGTGATGTTTGAGATGAGGCGGGGTGCATCGGCTTCCGTGATGTTTTTCTTCGCTTCACGGATGGCATTGCGTATGATCGTGTGCGAAGAGAGGATGGTATCCAACCCGGCATCGCGGTCTCCGATCATCCACAGCAAGAGGCCGCTATTTTCGCGTTCCAGTGCATCCGTCATCTTTTTGGCTGCTTCGATGGAACGGTAATTGTTTGTAAGCACCCTGTCCACAGATTCTCCTATCTTTCTGAACTCCAACGTCGATATGACTGCGGCAGCCAGCAACATCAGGATGAGCAGGAAGAGGCTTAACACCATTTTATTTTGAAGCGATCTGATCATTCTAAGCAGTTTCGTGAGGTTTTTGTTTTGGGATGTAAAAGTAGTTTTTTTTTAGCGGTTGCGGGAAAGAACACCTGTTTTTTTTCACAAACACACCCCAAAAGGCGTATTCCACTCTTTTGGGGTGCTGAACGGGGTTGACCCCCTCTCCTGAACAGTCTCTTGCTTATTGGTTCAGCAAAGACATGAATTCCTGGTTGGTGCGGTACTTCGCAAATTCCAGATCGTTGATCGTTCTTTGTGCGATCGTTCTGTCGCGGCCAATGGCTACCCGCAGATTGGAAACCACTTCATTGAAGTTGTTTGTCCTGGAAGCAATGATAGCCAGCAGATAGGCGGTCGTGGCATCGGGATTCTCCATTGCTTCGAGCGTCTGCTTTGCTTTGTTGTAATCCCTTACCAGCAGATGGGCAAGAGCCGCGTTGTTGGAGATATTGCTGCCATATGCTCTGACTGCCTGGTTATAGTTGCCTTGTAACAGGTTTAGGATTCCCATGGCTTCTTCCAGACTGGCGGCACCGGCTGAACGTCCCAACAGCTCGTTGGCATCATTCATTTTATTCTCCATGATGGCGAGCAATGCCTTGTTCATGTTCACCTCAGGGGCAGAGGGCTTCACTTGTGCCGCACGGTCGAATGCCTGTTTGGCTTTCGCATAATCACCCTGTTTGTAGAACATGGTTCCGATATTGTTCCATCCCCTGTAGTCGTTTGTGAAGTGGGCAGTGACATACTGATAAATACGCTCCTTCTCTTTTTCATCGTCCGTCAGCGAAGATGCATAGAGCAGCTCTTCCACCGACAGTTCTTTGGGGTTGTTGTGCCAGGTGCCCATGATCTCCTTGTCCGACTTGCCGACGATCTCTATGTTGGCGATGATGCGGGAACGACGCAACTGCGGCAGGATAGTGGTAGCAAGCTCATCAAACACATAAGAGATATTTTTAATCTCTCTCTCACGGGTCTCCGAATCGGGGTACATTTCCAGTACACGCAGGATCAACTCCTTGTCCTGCAGGTCGGAAGCCGACACCAGTTGGCGAAATCCGTCCCAGTCCTGCGCGGTATAATGAGCGTATACATCGGTATCAATGTTGCGCTTGCTCAGTTCCTTCTCCAGATATCCGGAGGTGTTCTTCTCGCGCTGCGCTGCCAGTCGATCATTGAGGGAGGGGCCCCCGTCGGGTGAAGCAAAGGCTGACACCTCTACGTTGACTTTCTGCCGGGGGTCGTTGAATGCTGCTTCTACGCGGCGTTTCCAATCGTTCAGATCACGCTTGTTCAGTTCGCTCTGACGCAGGTTGGCCTGTTGAATGACAAACAGGATGCTGGCTTCCTGTGCCTCTTTGATGATCCGCTGGAATCCGTCGGGAGCAACAGAAGGGGTGGCGTTTCGCACATCAGCCAGTGCCGATGTAGCAATCACCCCATCCGCTACCTTCAGGTCTGGCAGGAGGGAACGTTTGTTTTTGATTCTTCCGTCAAAGCGGAGAAAAAGTTCGGAAGCAATCATCTCCCGTGTGTAAGGAAATGAGGAGCTCATGGTGAAATTACCGCCACGATGGTTTGAGATCGTGGTCCGGTTTCCGGAGATATTCTCTCCCTGGAAGCTGTAGGGGGTGCCGGCCAGTTCCCGGTCACCATATTTCAGGATGGGTGTAATGGTGACGATGCCGTTCTTGTGAAACCATTTTTCGGGAAAGGTTCCGTTGATGGTGACAGGAACCTGGTTGCCCACCGTCTCCATCGGGGAGGGAGTCACATTGAAATTGTTCTGTGAAAGCGGTTTCAGCTTGCTGCTGCAGGAGGTGGTGCACAATGCCACCCCCATCACAAGCATTAAAGAGAAATAAAAAGATTTTTTTTTCATGTTGTGATGATTTATTTATCAGATATTTGTATCCGTTGTTCCTTTTACGAATCATTCAGACAAATTTAGCTGTTTTGCACTGAAAGAAAAAGAAACCTTTCACAATTTAGGAAATTTTACAGATTGCTTTTGCCCCTTTTTTTCATCCGGCCAGTATTGGGACACAAGCCCTTCACTGCACCCTGAATCCCAGTTGCCGGAATGTTTCTGACAACCGGTTGTCTGCATGATGGACCGTGAAGGCATGATATTCCCTGCGCAGCGGATATTCCGACCGAAAACGGTAGAATGCGTCGGGAGATTTTTTCAAAGCGGAAGCATCATCCTTTGGGTGGTAGGTGTGCCAGACGGCATGCGACAGCTGTGCGGCAGCCGGGAGATCACCCAGTTCAATCGAGGGCTGTTTCGGAGTGGGGATCTCTGCATACTGTGGCATCAGATCCAAATCAAAAAAACGAATCAGGTTCTCAATACTCATCTTCGAGGCCGTCCACTTCCCGTCGGCACTGTACCCGGCGATATGGGGAGTAGCGATATCCGTCAGTTGCAGCAGTTCATGGTCAATAACGGGTTCATTTTCCCAGCAGTCGATCACGGCACCCTGCACCTTACCCCTGAGCAACGCCTCTGTGAGTGACCGGTTACAGGTAACCCCGCCCCGTGCGGCGTTGATGATGAAAGGTTTATTGGGCAGGTTGTCATAGAAACGATCACCGGCAAGATGAAAAGTAGGGTATTTCCCGGATCGGGTGAGCGGGGTGTGAAAGGTGATGAAATCGGCTTCACGTTTGATGGTTTCCAAGTCAGTAAAATGCCCTGTTCCTTCCCGTTCTTCCCGGGGAGGGTCATTGAGCAGTACCCGCATGCCGAGCTTTTGGCAGGCTGCGGCGACTTTGCTGCCCACATTTCCTACTCCCACGATGCCGATGGTCATGCCCGGCAGATCAAACCTGTGTTGATCCGCCAACAGGAGCAGAGAAGCGGTGATATATTGTTCCACCGAGGCGGCGTTGCAGCCGGGGGCCGTGCGCCAGGCGATGCCATGAGCATCACACCAGGCAGTATCGATATGGTCATAGCCGATGGTGGCGGAACAGATCAGTTGTACGTTGCTCCCGGAAAGAAGCTCCTCTCCGAAGGGAGTCACCGTACGCACGATCAGCGCATCCCTGTTGCGGATGGCCTCACGGGTAAACTGGTTGCCCGGCAGGTATTCCACTTCTCCTATCTGCTCGGCTACCCCTCTCAGATAGGGGATATGCGCATCAGCCAATATCTTTGGTCTCCTCATGATTGTCCGGCTTGTAAGTGTGCATGCATCGCTTGGGCCGCTTTGCGTCCGTCGCCCATGGCGAGGATCACCGTAGCTCCTCCGCGCACGATGTCGCCGCCGGCAAAGATCATCTGATCGGCAGTTTGCATGGTTTCCCGATTTACTTCAATTGTGCCCCTGGGGGTGATTTCTATTCCACTAAAACTCTGTGGTATCAGGGGGTTGGGGGAGACCCCCACGCTGACAATCACTTCATCTACCTCCAGCCATACCGTATCCCCTTCTATTGCCACGGGGCGTCGGCGTCCCGACGGATCTGGCTCTCCCAGTTGCATCCTTTGCAGGAGCATCCGTTGTACCCGTCCCCGCTCATCCCCCTCATAGCGGAGCGGGTTGTACAGGGTATAAAACTCAATTCCTTCTTCTCTGGCATGCTTGATTTCCTCGATGCGCGCCGGCATCTCTTCTTCCGAGCGGCGATAAATAATCATCGCCTTTTCGGCACCCAGGCGACGTGCGGTACGCACCGCATCCATAGCGGTGTTGCCGCCGCCGATCACAGCCACTCTCTTTCCCATATGTACAGGGGTATCGCTTTCAGGATCGGCAGCCTGCATCAGGTTGACCCGGGTAAGGTACTCATTGCACGACATGATGCCGATCAGGTTTTCACCCGGAATGTTCATGAAGTTGGGTAAGCCGGCACCGCTCCCCACGAAGATTCCCTGATAACCTTCCTCTCTGAGATCTTCCTGAGAGAGGGTTTTGCCAATAATGCAGTTGGTCTCGAACTTTACCCCCATCTTCCGCAAACCGTCGATCTCGATGTCGACGATCTCTTTGGGCAGACGAAACTCCGGGATGCCGTATCGCAATACCCCGCCCAGCTCGTGCAACGCCTCAAAGACGGTCACGTCGTAACCGAACTTGACCATGTCGCCGGCAAAGGCCAGTCCGGCCGGCCCGGAGCCCACCACGGCGATCTTTATGCCATTGGAGGGAGCGATCTCCGGTAGGGAGATTTGGCCGCTCTGCCGTTCATAGTCGGCTGCAAACCGCTCCAGATAACCGATGGCTACCGGTTCCTTCTTCAGTTTCAGGGTGTAAAAACACTGGCTCTCACATTGTCGCTCCTGCGGACAGACCCGTCCGCAGACAGCCGGCAGGGCGCTGGTCTCCTTCAGCGTGCGAGCAGCCTCCAGAAATTCACCCCGCTCAATGTTCTTGACAAACTTAGGAATGTTGATCTCTACCGGGCAGCCGGTGATGCAGGTGGGATTCACACAGTCGAGACAGCGATGCGCTTCTCCGATAGCCAGCTCAGCGGTCAGTCCCATGTTCACCTCGTCGTAGGTATGACTGCGCACCTGCGGATCTGCTTCGGGCATCTTTACCCGCGGGATAGCGGTGCGATCCTTGTTCTTCATCGTGTTGCGCAACGCTTCACGCCACTCCTGCGCCCGTTCCGCCTGTAAATAATCACTCATCATCTGTTGATTCAGGTTCTTTGTATTATGAAAGTAATACTTCGGATATCTATTGTAATATATTAGTTGTAAGCCTTTAATCGCATCAACATCTCGTCAAAGTCGACTTGGTGGGCATCAAACTCGGGGCCGTCGATACAGACAAACCGTGTCTTTCCTCCTACCGTCACACGACAGGCTCCGCACATGCCGGTGCCGTCGACCATAATGGTGTTGAGTGAAGCGATGGTGGGCACCTCATATTTCCTGGTCAGCTCCGACACGAATTTCATCATGATGGCCGGGCCGATAGTGACGCACAGATCCACCTTCTCGCGCAGGATCACCTTCTCGACGCCCGCGGTAATCAACCCTTTCTCTCCATATGAGCCGTCGTCGGTCATGATGATCACCTCATCGGAGTGATGCCGCACCTGATCTTCGAGGATGATCAGATCCTTAGAGCGGGCTGCCAGCACTGAGATCACCCGGTTGCCCGCATGCTGCATCGCTTCAATGATGGGCAACATGGGGGCTACGCCTACGCCGCCGCCGGCACAGACCACCGTGCCGAAATTTTCAATATGGGTGGCCTTTCCCAGCGGACCCACCATATCGGTGATGTAATCACCCACCTCCAGTTGGCAGAGTTTCTCAGACGATTTTCCCACGCGCTGGATCACCAGCGTGATGGTTCCTTTTTGCGGATCGGCAGATGCAATGGTGTAGGGGACCCGTTCCCCCTTCTTTCCCACGCGCACGATCACGAAATGGCCTGCCCGACGGCTGTGTGCAATCAGGGGAGCTTCCACCTCAAATTTCACGACTTTGTCCGAGAAATACTCTTTCCCTACAATCTTGTTCATCTTAATACGGATTTCTGATTTCGATGTGTAATTTATTTTTACAAAAATACGATATTTTTATGGGTATGAAAGTCAATTTTCTCATAAAATATAGCGAAACGAGACCGGATGCACAAATTTAAACAGGTGCTCCCGAAAAAAAAAAGGCTGCTGCTTGCAGCTATTAAACCTTTTGCGTACTTTTGTGTCATACAAACACCTGAATCAATTGCTTTCAGGGTTCTATCGGGGCTGTTTGGCTTTGACAGCGGGTAGAAGAGGTTTGTAAGCATGCAGTGCGTGGTCTGCTGGCACTTTAATCCCAAAAGACAAACAAGTAACTGGCAATAATAATTACGCTCTTGCTGCGTAACCGAAGTACAGTAGGTTAATCGCTTAATTCTGCCACCAGGTGGCGGAACAGGACATCACCCGGAAGCTGTGGCTTCGAAGCGTTCCTATCAGGTGGTGCAGGTAAATCGGAGATAGGTTAGGTGAGGCTTCGGCACCTTCCCGAAAATTAAGAAGATAAGGAATGAGTATGATGGCTTCAGTCGCGCTCTTTCCCGACAACCAAAATGAAGCTAAGCATGTAGAAAGCAGATTGCTTCCTCGTTTGGACGAGGGTTCGACTCCCTCCAGCTCCACAAAAACACTGAAAATGAGCGCTTTATGTAAACTATATGCATAATTTCGCACATTGTCGGTGTTTTTTTATGCCATGTCGACAACATCTTTAGCCTTTTATCTGTTCCGGCCGTTGCCCCGGTTGCTTCTGAAGTTGGAGACCTCTTTCTGGATAAAACTTCTCTCAGCCTGCTGGGCCCGGTAAAGCTTCTCCGGGGTAAGTACCTTCTCGAACTTGGAAGAGTACTCCTTATCCAGTGCCGCCTCTCTCATTTTCAGCTCCACATCGTCCTCCAGCATCTTTCTGTACTCCTCCTCCGATATGTTATTGTTCTCCTTGATACGCTCTATTTTTTCCCTGTGCTGACGGTGGAGTTCAAATTTTTTTTTGGTCAGTTCGTTATTCAGCGGGAAATATTTATCGGCTTCCGTGCGGCTCAGATCCGCCTCCTTTTGTACATACTCTTTCTTGCGTTTTTCATATTCAGCCATATTCATCTTTCTGTTCTGGGCACTTACCGTAAGAACCTGTAGCGGAAGCATGACCAAACAAATCAACAAAATGATATTTTTTTTCATAACCGTTCTCTCCTGTAAATAAGTTGCATGATACATTCAGTTCAAATAGTAGTGATCATACATATAATCAAAATATCCTTCTTTAGTCAGTTGGTCTTCCAGATACTGATAGAACTCCTCTTCGGTGATCTGTCCGGCAGAGCCGTTGTTTCCCGGTTGGGAAGACGCCGCAGGTGACGGTTGAACGACCGGCTGACGGGAAGCCATATTATCAATGCCGGATTGCTTCGTCAGAAATTGAATGGTGATGTATAAACCGACAAACATTGCAGCCATGTATACCCAAGGCTTCACCTTGTCCCATAAGGGTACTCTCCGGGGTTGAACCGGCTCTTTCTCCGGGAGGCGATTCATGATCTCTTCATTCAATCGGGCGAAATAGTTTTCGGGCACTTTAAAGGGCCTTCCGGAGCGATCTATTTCTTCTAATTTGTTGAAACGAGACTTCATACGATTGTTATCTATTGAGGTTCATGCACTTTTCACACCCTTCCTTACCGGACTCTACTGTTGAATAGACGCAGTGATCCGTAAAAGGTTTAATTGTTTTCTCCTAAAAACTTTTCAATTTTTTTGACGGCATGATGATAGGATGCCTTCAGTGCACCTACCGAGGTACCGAGGATATCCGACATCTCATCGTATTTCATCTCTTCGAAGTATTTCATCTGAAACACAAGACGCTGTTTTTCGGGGAGGGTGAGGATCGCTTTTTGCAGACGGAGCTGTGCTTCATCACCGTCAAAATACTCATCGCTCTCCAGCACATTGATCAGGAACGAATCGTCCGCATCGATCGAGACATTGTTCTGGCTCCGCTTTTTGTTCAAAAAAGTGATGCTTTCGTTGATGGCGATGCGATAAAGCCAGGTAGTGAGTTTGGCGTCTCCCCTGAAGTTCTCCAGGTTGGACCATGCTTTCATCAATACATCCTGAAGAATGTCGTTCGCATCGTCGTGGGATAGCACCATCTTCCGGATCTGCCAATAGAGCCGTTCACTGTATTCCGAAACCAGCCGGGCAAACCCCTGCCTGACGGTGTGCGGATCCCGCAACCTTTCCAGTAAATTTTCGTCGTTGTTCATTTCCATAGGTGTGGCATTCAGGGCAAAGGTAAGGTTTTTTTGCACTTCTGTCTCAGTTGTCATCCCCATTTTCAAACCATCTCACGAAATTTCCCGCAGCATCCTTGTGCTGCTGCCACCACTCCAGCGATTCGGGGTAATAAGAGACGCTGATATAACGGCAAAAGGTGTTGTAATAGTCCGATTGTTCAATATGTGCGAAAAAAGGAATGTAATAGGTCCAGAAAATACCCTCTTTCGGGCCAATGCTCTCCGCTTCCAGAACCTTCATGATCTTTCTGTTCACGGTCATAAACAGTTTGAATTCGTCTGCTTCCGCATCGTTTTTTTTCAGAGAGTCGAGGGTGCCGGTGATGGCCCGGTACACCATGCTCCGATCCAGCCCCTCTTCCGTGGTGAGGGGAGGCATCTTATTCGGTTGAACCGAAGCCTCAGGCTTGTTGCGCATCATCTGTTGTTGAATGAATGATCGCTCTACCGGCGCTTCACTCTTTTTGAGGCACATGGTTTGCAACATCTCCTCAAATGCATTCTTCGACCGTTTACTGTCAGGCTCCAAAAGCAGGAACATCTGAAAAGAAAGGATGCTCTGCACCCACAACCCTTTTTCGTTCAGCACATACGCGTTGAGCAGAAAAGCGCCGCTCGGTGTCTTGTCAAGGTCTATGGCCCTTCTGACATGGATCAGGGCCTTATCCGTATCTCCCTGTTTATAATAGTTGATGGCCAGGTTGAAATGAAGCAGATACTCATCGCCATATTTTTCCAATCCCTGCTGCAGCAATGCGATGGCTTTATCGGCCTGCCCCATCTCTCCGAGCGCCTCACTCTTCACAGCGTACGCTCCGGGAGAAAGCTGTTTGTTCTCCGATTCGATCACGGCAGCACTGTACTTTTCGGCATTTGCATAATCTTTCAGAGCCAGGTATGATAGCGATAGTTCATAGACTGCCTGTATACAATTGGGCTCCAGTCCTAAAGCCTCCATGTATTTTCCGATTGCTTTCTCGTATTCTCCTTCGTCGTGGAGAGCCACCCCTTCGCGTATCAGCGTTTGTACACCCGAATGCTGACCAACCACAACGGCAGGAGCAGCGATGACAAAAAAACAGAGTAATAATATGATCTTATTCATGCTCAATTTTTCCTGTGTGTTTTCCGACGCTCAATCAGGGAAAATCTTCGTAAAAGCTCCCCTGCCGAGAGATGAAAACAAACGGTTCAAAGGGTAAAAGTAAGAAAAAAAATATATTCCAAACGAGATCCGAAAGGAATTTGCTCTTTTTGTAACACTAATAAACATATGGGAAAGATAAATAAAAAATATTTACATTCTTTCGTTGCAAAGAATGTCGTACCTTTGTCGGCGTAAAAAAGTTGCCATGCCTGCCTCTGTCACCTTACGACAAACAGTCGTCGTGCGGCTCAATCAAAGAGACAATCCATCCCGAAATCATATGCAATACAATCAAGCAATATTCAATTGTGTACCCAATACGGAACTGGTTACGGATATTCTCTCAGCCTTACTGGCTGAGATCGGGTTCGAAACATTTATCCGGGCAGAAGACGGACTGGAGGCCTATGTGCCTCTTCCGCTCTACGACCGGAGAGAGGTGGATAAGGTGATTGCCTCTTTCCCGGTGGAAGCGGCGATCACCTATACTGTCCGAAGTATGGAAGATAAAAACTGGAACGAAGAGTGGGAGAAAAATTATTTCCAGCCCATCACCATTGATGAAGAGTGCTGCATTTACAGCTCCTTCCATCATCCTGAGGGATCATTCCGTTACGGCATCCTGATCGACCCGAAGATGGCATTCGGTACCGGTCATCATCAGACAACCGGACTGATCCTGAGGGAGATACTGGAGATGCAACTGGAGCAGAAGAGTGTTCTCGACATGGGGTGCGGCACCGGTATATTGGCCATCCTGGCCTCATTGAAGGGGGCAGACCCCGTGACCGCCATCGACATCGAAGAGTGGGCCTATCACAACGCCTGCGAAAATGTGCAGCTGAACCATGCCGGCAATATCAGGGTGCAATGCGGGGATGCGGGGATGTTGGGAGATGAGACCTTTGATGTGATCTTTGCCAATATCAACAGGAACATTCTTCTGAAGGACCTGCCGCAATATGCCGGCGTGCTGAACAGAGGAGGAACAATCATCTTGAGCGGCTTTTATCTGGAGGATCTCCCTTCCATCCGGTCAAAAGCGGAAGAGCTGGGGCTTTCATTCAACCATGTAAGGGAAATGGATCAGTGGGTTGCCGCCACATTTGTGAAGGAATGAAAAAAAGCGTACCTTTGCACCGTTTTACACAATATTCTTAGGTTATTGAAACAATGGAATGGTTTGTTGAATTAATTAGCGGATCGGGTATCGCTCATTCGATCCTCGTGCTTGCATTAGTAATTGCCGTCGGCTTGTTGCTGGGTAAGATTAAAATCTTCGGGATCTCACTGGGTACCACCTGGATCCTCTTTTTTGGAATTTTCCTCGGCCATCTGGGCCTCCACATCGACGCTGAAGTGCTTCATTTCCTGAAGGAGTTCGGACTGATCCTGTTTATCTACTCCATCGGGATGCAGGTGGGCCCCAGCTTCTTCTCTTCCTTCAAACAGGGCGGCGTCACACTCAACCTGCTGGCAACGGGGGTTGTCCTGCTCGGGGTGACGGCCACCTGTGTCATTCATCTGGTCACCGGATTGCCCATCGCCACCATGGTCGGCATTCTTTCCGGGGCTGTAACCAACACACCCGGTCTGGGAGCTGCACAACAGACATTTAGCGATGTAACCGGCACCACCAATCCCACCATCGCCACGGCGTATGCCGTAGCTTACCCGCTGGGGGTCGTGGGCATTATCCTGTCGCTCGTGCTGTTCCGTTATCTCTTCCGCATCAATCTGTCGCAGGAGAACAGCACGCTGGATGAGATGGATGACTCGAAGCTGACCGAAGCGCATATGTTCTCCCTGAGCGTGATGAATCCCGCCATCATGGGCAAGAATATCAGGGAGATCAAGAAACTGACCGACAAAGAATTTGTAATATCAAGGGTATTGCATGCCCATACCGGAGAACTGGCTGTACCTCAAACGAATACGAAGCTGAATGAAGGAGACAAAGTGCTGGTGGTCTCCAATCTGAAAAATATTGATGCGATAGAAGCACTGATCGGTCACCGTATCGACATGAACAGGGAGGAATGGGAAAAACTGGATTCACAGCTGATCTCCCGCAGGATCTCCATCTCCAAGTCGGGAATCAACGGACGCTCCATCGGGAACCTGCGGCTACGGAATCTCTTCGGAATCAACATTACCCGGGTGAACCGTGCAGGTGTAGACCTGATCGCCGACTCGCGGCTGCAACTGCAGCTGGGTGACCGCGTGACCGTGGTAGGCTCCGAGGAGGCGATCGCCAATGTGGAGAAGTTTCTGGGAAATTCAATGAAACGTCTCCGTGAGCCCAATCTGATCTCCATTTTCATCGGTATTGCATTGGGAGTACTGGTAGGAAGCATCCCCTTTATGATTCCCGGCATTCCACAGCCTGTGAAGCTGGGACTGGCCGGGGGGCCACTTATTATCGCCATCCTGATCAGCAGGTTTGGGCCCCGATATAAACTGGTCACCTACACCACCATGAGTGCCAACCTGATGCTGCGTGAGACCGGCATCGCCATCTTCCTTGCCTGTGTGGGCCTGGGTGCCGGCGCTAACTTTGTTGAAACCGTTGTCAACGGCGGCTATCTGTGGATCGGCTACGGCATGATCATCACGGTGGTACCGGTGTTGATCATTGGCCTGATCGGCAGAAAAATCTGCAAGCTGAATTATTTCTCTCTCATGGGGCTGATTGCGGGAAGCATGACCGACCCACCGGCGCTGGCCTTTGCCAACGCTTCTGCCGGGAATGATCTGCCTGCCGTGAGCTATGCGACGGTCTACCCGCTGACCATGTTTCTCAGGGTGATCACTGCCCAGCTGCTGATTCTCATTTTCCTCTGAATGAGCGGTTCATCCCGAAGGGTAGGGTGTTTTTATCGCAATCGTTTGCACACGATTCTATCGAAAAGATCCTGCCCCCGGGTTTGTTTGTACCCGAATCATTGTAGATTTGTCGTTCAACTGCAATCAGGTAATACGCACGTCATTTCAGTGGGATCTGTCCCGTGATCCTGAACTTCATAAAAGGATTGGCATGGCTCTTCTAACTTTTCAACTCAACTATCAAACGACGTGGGGACAGCAGGTCTGCCTCTGCGGCTCGACACCTGAACTGGGACTGTTCGATGAAGACAAAGCTCTGGTGCTCAACTGTCAGGGTGATGTCTGGACCGCGAGTGTGCCAATGACAGTAACAGAACCCATCCGATACTTTTATCTCATACGACAAGGAAACAGCACCATCCGAAGGGAATGGGGAAACCACCGTAAGCTGCATGTCATCAAAGGCAGAAAGAAATTCACGGTGCAGGATCACTGGAAAGATAAACCTTCTCATGCATATCTCTACTCGTCTGTTTTTACTGACAGCATCTTTTTTCATGAGAGAGAACCACTCCCTACAAGGTATTTTTCCCGGAGCGTCATACTGCATGTGATCTGCCCCTATGTGAACCGGAGTCAGGTGTTGGTTGCATGCGGGGAATGTGAAGCATTGGGCTGCTGGGATCTGCAGAAAGCCCTGCCGCTGTCCTGTGTGGATCACGGTGAATGGCAGATCGTGCTGGATGCAAAGCGTCTCCCCGAAACAAGTGAGTATAAGTTTGCGATTGTCGATGGACTGAGCCGAGAAGCGGTCCACTGGGAAGAGAGGGAAAACAGGATCCTCGACGCCCGCCCGGCACAACAGCAGAGCAGCGTGTTGGCACTGATGTCATTGTCGTATCACTACCCTCATTTTTCCTTTAAAGGTACCGGCACGGCTATCCCCGTCTTCTCCCTCAGAACCGGCCGTAGCTTCGGCATCGGTGATTTTGCCGACCTGCGGAAAATGATCGACTGGGCGGCACTTACCCGCCAGCAACTGATCCAGCTGTTGCCTGTGAACGATACCACCTCCACCAAAATATGGAAGGACTCCTATCCCTACAGTGCCATCTCCAGCTATGCCTTACACCCCATCTACCTTGGCTGCAGCGATTATCCGCTGAAAAACCGGCAGAGAAGCAGGGCATACCTCGACGAGGCAGCACGTCTGAACCGCCTGAATGAGATCGATTACGAACAGGTGTGGCAGCTCAAGTCTGCATATACGCGCGATCTGTTTCTCCAGGAGGGAGGAAAGGTGCTCGCTTCGGAGGAATATCACACCTTTTTTGAGAAAAACAAAGAGTGGCTTTTTCCCTATGCCTGCTACTGCATCCTGCGCGACAGGTACCGGACTGCCAACTTCAGGGAGTGGGGCGTGTTCGGGGCATATGATCCGGAGCAACTGAACAGAATGCTGGAGGATGATCCCTCGGCCCAAAATGAATCATTGTACTGGTTTTTTGTACAGTACCTGCTCCACCGCCAATTCTCCGGCGTGAGAGAATACGCACATGAAAGAGGTGTCACGCTGAAGGGGGACATCCCCATCGGGATCGACCGTGACAGCGTCGATGCATGGATGGCCCCCCAACTGTTTCATATGGACACCCAAAGCGGGGCACCACCCGATGATTTCTCTTTCTTCGGTCAGAACTGGGGATTTCCCACCTATAACTGGCATGCCATGGAAAAGGAAGGCTTTGCCTGGTGGATCAGTCGTTTCCAAAAAATGGCCGACTACTTCGATGCCTACCGCATGGATCATATCCTCGGCTTCTTCCGCATCTGGGAGATCCCGCTGCATGCCGTACAGGGACTGCTGGGACATTTTAGCCCCGCCTTGCCGTACTGGCCGGAAGAGATCAACCGTGCCGGCATCCCCTTCGATGAGGAACGAATGGTGCAGCCGTTCATCCATGAACAGTTCCTGCCGGATATCTTCGGGGAGTATACCGGTGAGGTGAAAAGCAAATACCTGGATACAGCCGGGTGGCAGCGCTTCCGGTTGAAACCGTTTTGTGATACCCAGCGAAAAATCCAACATCTCTTTGAGGAAGCGCAGGATGAGAAATCGGCCCAGCTGCGCGACGGGCTTTATTCACTGTGCACGGAGGTCCTCTTCGTAAGAGATCCGCTCGCCCGGAACTGCTTTCATCCGCGCATCACGGCACAATGCTCCTATTCCTACCGTTATCTCGATGATCGGGTGAAGGAGGCATTTAACCGTCTTTACAATGAGTTCTTCTATCACCGGCACACTTACTTCTGGCGCGAGCAGGCAATGCGGAAGCTGCCGGTGTTGATCTCATCCACCTCCATGCTGCCCTGCGGCGAGGATCTGGGGATGGTACCTGATTGCGTGCCCTCGGTGATGCAGGAGCTGCAGATGCTCAGCCTGGAGATACAGCGCATGCCCAAGGACCCCCGGGCAACGTTCACCGACCTGCAGCGGTTGCCCTATCTCTCGGTATGCACCACCTCTACGCATGATATGTCGCCCCTGCGCCAGTGGTGGAAGGAAAACAGAGAGGTGACGCAACGATATTTCAACGAGGTGCTGCACCATGAAGGAAGGGCACCGGAAGAGTGCGATATAGGCCTCTGCAGAGAGATCATTGAGGCACACCTCCGGTCATCCGCCATGTGGGTGATCCTTCCCTGGCAGGACTGGATGTCGCTCGATGAGAGGTTGCGCAATCCCGATGTGGCGGCCGAACGAATCAATATCCCCGCGAACCCCGAGCATTACTGGAGGTACCGGATGCACCTCTCTCTCGACGAGCTGGTGAAAGAAACAGCTTTCAACCGACAGATTGCAGCAATGAACGGGCGGAGATAGTCCCTCTGCTCATTCTGTAGTACCCACCCTCAAAAAAAGAGACTGTTCGGCCGAACAGTCTCTTTTTTAATCGATACAGGTCTGGAGCATTATGCTTTTCCGGCACTGCCCAGCACCTTTTCTGTTTTGTGCATGTAGAGTTTTTTCAGCTCCTCGCGGGCAGGTCCCAAGTATTTGCGGGGATCAAACTCAGCCGGCTTGTTGGCAAACACCTCGCGAACGGCAGCAGTCATGGCCAGACGTCCGTCGGAGTCGATGTTGATCTTGCAGACAGCCGACTTGGCTGCTTTACGCAGCTGCTCTTCGGGAATGCCGATAGAGTCCTTCAGCTTGCCGCCATATTGGTTGATGGTTGCCACATACTGCTGCGGTACGGATGATGATCCGTGAAGCACAATCGGGAACCCGGGAATCCTTTTTTCGATCTCTTCGAGAATATCGAAACGCAATGGTGGCGGTACCAGCACGCCGTCCTTATTGCGGGTACACTGCTCGGGCGTGAACTTGAAAGCTCCGTGTGACGTACCAATCGAGATTGCCAGTGAATCGACGCCGGTACGCGACACAAAGTCGACTACATCATCCGGTTCGGTATAGGTGTGATGTTCTGCCTGTACCTCATCTTCAATACCGGCCAATACACCCAGTTCACCCTCTACGGTTACATCATGCTGATGGGCATATTCCACCACTTTTTTGGTGAGTGCCACGTTCTCTTCATAGGGAAGATGGGAACCGTCGATCATCACCGAAGAGAACCCGCTGTTAATACAGTCTTTACAGAGTTCGAAGCTGTCTCCGTGGTCGAGATGCAACACAATCGGGATCTCATATCCCAATTCTTTGGCATACTGCACGGCTCCCTGTGCCATGTAACGCAACAGCGTCTGGTTGGCATATTTACGGGCGCCGCTCGACACCTGCAAGATCACGGGCGATTTGGTTTCCACACAGGCTGAAATGATGGCCTGCAACTGTTCCATGTTGTTGAAATTAAAGGCAGGAATGGCATAACCGCCGTCAACTGCTTTTTTAAACAACTCTCTTGAGTTTACGAGACCCAATTCTTTATAACTTACCATGAGCTTAATTGTTTTTTATTTGGATTATAATCAAAATTCGTATGGCAAAAATACGATTAAATCCGCAATTAATGAAATTATTCCACGAAAGAGTCACAAAAAATGATTACAAAACCATAAAAAATAGAAAAGAAACAGGTTGGATAAAAAATCTTAAAACAAGTTGGTTTTTTTATTTTTTTCATATTTTTGTAACTGTTGATCAGCAATGTGCCCATTATCTTCCCCACAAGGATGGAGTCACATGCGCGGCAATGAGTCTCCTTTTCTAATATTATTATTATCAACATCTTACAATTTTTATTATGATTATTGGAATACCGAAAGAGATTAAAGTGCAGGAAGGTAGGGTTGCCATGACTCCTGACGGTGTGATGGAACTGACCCGTAAAGGGCACAAAGTGTATGTCCAGAAAAATGCAGGGGCCGAAAGCAACCTGCCGGATGAACGTTACCTGCAGGCAGGAGCCCTTCTCGTCGACACGATCGAGGAGGTGTATACCCTGGCCGACATGATTGTAAAAGTGAAAGAACCATTGGAAAGTGAATACCGTTTGATCCGAAAAGGACAGGTGGTGTTTACCTATTTCCATTTTGCCTCAAATAAGCGACTCACCGAAGCAATGATCGAAAGCGGTTCCGTATGTATTGCATATGAAACGGTGATGGACTCACACAGGGCTCTGCCGCTGCTCACTCCCATGAGCGAGATAGCCGGCAGGCTCTCCCTGCAACAGGGAGCGAAATATTTAGAGAAGCCGCAGGGGGGCAAAGGAATCCTGTTGGGAGGTGTGCCGGGAGTACATCCGGCAGAAGTGGTCATCATCGGTGCCGGCGTGGTGGGACACAATGCCGCTCAGATGGCTGCCGGTATGGGTGCCAACGTGAAGATACTGGATATCAACCTGAACCGCCTTCGTTATCTCTCAGAGATCCTACCTCCGAATGTGAAGACCCTCTACTCTACGGAGATGTCCATCAGGGAGTCATTGAAAACGGCGGATCTGGTGATCGGGGCTACGCTGGTGGTCGGGGCCCGGGCGCCTCACCTGGTGACACGGGAGATGTTGAAAGAGATGTCGCCCGGCACGGTAATGATCGATGTATCGGTCGACCAGGGAGGATGTTTCGAGACCACCCATCCTACCACACATGCCGACCCGATCTATGAAGTGGACGGCATCATTCACTATTGTGTGGCGAACATACCCGGGGCAGTACCCATCACGTCGACCCGTGCCCTGACCAATGCCACGCTGCCGTATGTGATCAGGCTTGCTGAAAACGGATGGGAAAAAGCATGCCGGCAGTATGAGGATCTCCGATATGGTTTGAACATCCTCCATGGTGATGTGGTGTTCAAAAATGTAGCAGACTCATTGCATCTGCCCTATAAAGCGATCAGATGGTAAAGAGTAGGAGAGGAGACAGGATGGCTCAGAACAATCATCGTACAAGGTGAGAAGAGATCACACGCAAAAGGGATCAATCGTAAAAGATTATCCCTTTTTGCTTTGCAGATCAGAAAAAATTAATTTTCTTTGTTTACCTTAATATGGAATCTTTTTTAACGGGATCTGATTCACAGCGTAACAATGGAACATTTTAACAAGGAGACCGAAATACAGATAGAGCTGAGCGATGAAGTTGCTCAGGGTGTCTATTCCAATCTGGCCGTCATATCACATTCGGCATCGGAATTTGTGGTGGATTTCATCCGCATCGTGCCGGGAGTGTCGAAAGCGAAAGTCAAATCCAGGATTATCCTCACCCCTGAACATGCAAAACGGCTGCTGCAGGCCCTGAAGGACAATATCGACAAGTTCGAGCAACAGAACGGTCCGATCCGCCTTCAGAGTGATTCCGGCTTTCTGCCGCCCATCGGAGGAATCGGACAGGCCTGAGATACATCTTTTTATCAACTGTCACGGCAAGTATGGAATTTGAAAGCAACAGACCTGCGACACAATACAACTGGTTTACCATGTTTCGGGCCGGGTTCACCAGCATGACCCGCCTCGGCAAAACCCTCTGGATCGTGGTGATTGTGAAGCTGATCATCCTGTTTTTCATTTTAAAACCCTTCTTTTTCCCCAACCTGTTGGATACGACGTACGACAATGATGCCGACAAAGCACGGCATGTCTGTAGGGAACTGTATCACAAGGCGCCATCCACAGAATAATCAAGAAGTAGAAATCAACCGCTATGGATCTAATAAGTGCATCTGCAGTCAATTGGTCGAGGGCGCAATTCGCACTCACGGCAGGCTATCACTGGCTGTTTGTCCCACTCACCATCGGACTGGGACTCATCATGGCCGTTATGGAAAGTCTCTATGTAAAAACCGGGGATGAAAAATGGAAAACCGTCGCCACATTCTGGCAGAAGATCTTCGGTATCAATTTTGCCATCGGCGTGGCCACCGGCATCATCCTCGAGTTTCAGTTCGGCACCAACTGGTCGAATTACAGCTGGTTTGTAGGAGACATCTTTGGTGCCCCGCTGGCCATTGAAGGAATCTTGGCCTTCTTCCTCGAAGCCACCTTTATCTCGATCATGTTCTTCGGATGGAACAGAGTGAGCAAAAAGATGCACCTGACCTCTACATGGCTGGTGTTCATCGGTGCATCGCTCTCGGCCTTCTGGATCCTGGTAGCCAACGCCTGGATGCAGTACCCCACCGGCATGGAGTTCAATCCGGAGACGGTCCGCAACGAGATGGTCGACTTCTGGGCCGTGACATGCTCTCCTGTGGCATACAACAAGTTTCTGCACACCACCTTCTCCTGCTGGGCTGTGGGTGCTGCTTTTGTCGTAGCCGTCTCGGGATGGTACCTGCTGAAAAAGAGACATACCGACTTTGCATGCAGGAGCATCCGGATCGGCTCATTAGTCGGACTGGTCGCCTTCGTCATGCTGGCCGTCACCGGTGACGGGTCCGCCTATCATGTGGCACAGAAGCAGCCGATGAAGCTGGCCGCCATGGAGGGTCTCTATGAAGGCAAAGAGGGTGCCGGGCTGGTAGCCATGGGCATGCTCAACCCTGCCAAACAAGCATATAATGATGAAACGGATCCCTATATCTTCAAGATCGAACTGCCCAAGCTTCTCTCATTGTTGGGCTACCGAAACATCCATGCGTTTGTGCCCGGCATCACGGACATTGTGGACGGAGGCTACACCCTTTCCGACGGTACCACGGCGCTCTCCTTCCGGGAACGCAAGGAGCGCGGAGAACTGGCTATCAGGGCGCTGGCCGACTATCAGACAGCCAGAGAGCAGGAACGCGATGCCGACGCAGCCAACCAGGAGAGCATCCTGCGCGAAAACTATGCCCACTTTGGATACGGGTATCTCGACACAGCGGAGGATCTGATCCCCAACGTACCGCTCACCTTCTACAGCTTTCACCTGATGGTGATGATCGGGGTCTACTTCATTCTCTTCTTCCTGGTGATGCTTTACTATACCGGTAAAAAAGATTTGCACAACAGCCGGTGGCTGCAGTACGTGGCACTGTGGAGCCTGCCACTGGCCTATCTGGCCTCCCAGCTGGGATGGGTGGTGGCAGAGGTGGGACGTCAGCCCTGGACCATCCAGGATATCCTGCCCGTGCAGGCGGCCTCCTCCGCGATATCATCCCACAACGTGGTCACCACCTTTATCCTGTTTGCAGTCCTGTTTACCGGACTGCTGGTTGCGGAGGTGACGATCATGGTGAAACAGATCAAAAAGGGCCCGGAACCTGCCGCGCAGGAGAAAGTATCACATCCACAGGGTTGAACGAATTAACAGAAAAGAATCATGATCACGTACGAATTTCTACAAAAATATTGGTGGTTCATCATGTCACTCCTCGCGGGAGTATTGGTGTTTCTGCTCTTTGTGCAGGGAGGCCAGTCCATGTTGCATTCTCTCTCCAGAAAAGAGGATGAGAAAAAATTGCTGGTGAATGCCCTCGGACGGAAGTGGGAATATACTTTCACCACGCTAGTCACCTTCGGGGGCGCTTTCTTTGCCTCCTTCCCGCTGTTTTATTCCACCAGCTTCGGCGGTGCCTACTGGGCCTGGATGATCCTGCTCTTCTGCTTTGTGCTACAGGCAGTCTCCTACGAGTTCCAGTCCAAGCCGGGTAATATCTTCGGAACAACGACCTATCGCATTTTCTTGTTTATCAACGGACTGCTTGGCACCTTCCTGCTCGGGGTGATCGTCGCTACCTTCTTCACCGGTTCTGAGTTCACGGTGGGTAAAGGGAACATCGCAGGACTGGGCGTCGCCGGCCCCGTCATCAGCCAGTGGCAGAACCCGTTGCACGGACTGGAGCTTCTGGCTGACCTGAGAAACCTCTCACTGGGATTTGCCGTCTTGTTCCTGGCACGCACCCTGGCCAACCTCTTCTTTGTGAACCGCCTCAATCATGAGGTGCTGGAGCAACGCTCCCGCAAGTTTGTGCTGTTCAACGGATTGCCGTTTGTGATTTTCTTCCTGATCTTCCTGGTGCAGATACTGATTGCCGACGGTTATGCCGTGAACCTTGCCACACAAGAGATCTACCTGGAACAGATGAAGTACCTCCACAACTTTATCGACATGCCGGTGATCATGGCCTTGTTTCTGCTCGGTGTGGCGACCGTGCTCTACGGCATCATCCGGACGGTTTTCGACTCGGACTTCAAAGGGGGGATTTGGTTCTCCGGTGCGGGTACTATCGTCACCGTCACCATGTTGTTGCTGGTAGCCGGATACAACCATACGGCGTATTATCCCTCATCGGTCGACCTGCAGAGCTCACTGACGCTGCAGAACTCCTCATCGAGCGAGTTCACTCTCTCCGTAATGGCTGTCGTCTCGCTGCTGGTGCCGGTGGTGGCCGCCTATATCTTCTATGCCTGGAGGGCACTGGAACGAAAGAAACTGAGCCTGGAGGAGCTGCACAGCGACGGTCATGCATATTGAGCAGCTGGGACCTGAAAAAAGGTAGATGTATGGTTTGTGCATCTGCCTTTTTGTTTCAGAAACTCATTTTAGCATTCCAAACAGGTCTGATCTCAATAAAAAGTGTAATTTTGTAATGATTATAACAGCTATCTTTATATGGAGAAGAGCATTCCGTTTTTACCAGCCTATTGGTTGCTGCTGGCAGCTGTCTTTCTCTGCACCTCGTGCGGAGAAAGCGGAGGTAACAGGTCTCAGGCAGGTAACAACCTGAAAATGGACACCATCAGCGTGGTCTCACGGCATCATCTCGAAGGGGATACCACCAATCCCTATTGCGACATCAAAGTGGAATTTATCTATCCCCTGAGCAGTCAGAAAACAAGCCTCGATACGCTGCAGCAGTTTTTCGTGACTGCCGTCTTTGGTACTGCATACGCTACCCTGAAGCCCGATGCCGCCGTAAAGGCTTATATCAGAAACTTTGTGGATCATTACACCCATGATGCCGGTACCTATCGGGAGACAGCCAGAGAACTGGATGAGCTGAATGCCCTGATACCCGAGATCGATCATGCCGACAATGAACAGGTTGGAAAGGAACGGATCTATTCCTATTATGAAAGCATCTCCGACTCCATTGCATTCAATCAGCAAGGCCTCCTCTCTTTTCAGGTGAAACAGTCGAACAACAAAGGCGGAGCTACATCTTACCAGCTCTGCCGTAACTACGTGTTCAACCTTAGGGCGGGGGCACAGGTGACGGAGAATGATCTCTTTCATGCCGGATACGATACGGCCCTGCAAAATATCATCATTGCATCGCTCCTCGAAGAAAACGGGGTGAAGAGCATTGAGGAGCTGGAAGAACTGGGCTTCTTCGGTATCCGTGAGATCTTGCCGAACAGAAATTTCCTGCTAAACGAAGAAGGGATCATCTATACCTTCAATAAGGGAGAGTATTCGGCTTACCAGCTCGACGCACCCGAGATCATGATCCCCTACCGATCCATTCGCTCCCTGTTGAGAGAAAACAGCATTGCATCCAAACTGGCCGACCTGAAGTGAAACAGATAAAGACTTATTTCCCTGCCCTGACCGATCTGCAGGAAAAGCAGCTCGAAGCGCTGCATGCACTCTACAGAGAGTGGAACAGCAAGATCAACGTCATCTCGCGAAAAGATATCGATCATCTCTACCTGCACCATGTGCTCCACTCTTTAGCCATCGCCAGATATATAGCCTTTGCACCGGGTACCTCCGTGATGGATGTGGGTACGGGAGGTGGTTTTCCGGGGATCCCCCTGGCGATCCTCTTCCCGGAATCGCACTTTTTACTGCTCGACAGCATCGGAAAAAAGATCAAAGTGGTACGGGAGATAGCTACCGCCATCGGCCTGACCAATGTGGAGGGAATCCACTGCCGCGCAGAAGAGGAGAAAAGAAAATTTCACTTCGTGGTGAGCCGCGCGGTGATGCCCCTGCCGGAGCTCATCCGGATCATCCGGAAGAACATATCGAAAGAACAGATCAATGCCCTGCCCAATGGCATCATCTGCCTGAAAGGAGGCGACCTGACAGCAGAGTTACATCCCTTCAGGCAAATTGCCGAGGAGATCTCCCTCACGGCCTATTTCTCCGATCCTTTTTTTCGGACAAAAAAACTAGTCTACGTGCCGTTGGGCTGATTGCAATGATCCAGAAACAGATAAGCATATGAAAATCAAAACATTCAAATTCAACCCGCTGGGAGTCAATACATATGTGCTGTCCGATGAGACAAAGGAGTGCGTGGTCATCGATGCCGCTTTTTTTTATGCCGATGAACAGGAGCTGCTGCTCAACTATATCCTCGATCATGATTTTGTAATCAAACATCTGATCAACACGCATCTTCATTTTGACCATCTCTTTGGCGTCAATACCCTCTCATCGCGGTTCGGTCTGACCCTGCAATGTCACCCCGACGATGTGTTCCTCTTGGAGGATATCCCTGTTCAGATGCAGCTGTTTGGGCTGCCTTCCGTTCATGCGGATTACCGGCCGGTGAACCACAGTCCGCTGAAGGAGGGGGATCGCATCTCCTTCGGGAACCGGCAACTGCAGGTTTTGCATCTGCCCGGTCATTCTCCCGGCAGCATTGCTATGTATGATACAGAGGCCGGCGCACTCTTCAGCGGCGATGTCCTTTTTCATTCAGGTATCGGTCGCACCGATCTTCCTCGCGGCAGTTACGAGACCCTTACGAATAGTATCCGCACCAAACTGTTCAGCTTGCCCGATGCGACGACGGTTTACCCCGGCCACGGCGCGGCGACCACCATCGGCTATGAAAAGCGCTACAACCCTTTTGTCGGTATGCAACAAGCATGAGCATCATTGACACACAGGAAGATGATCATTGCGCGTTCCATACGATCTGAACGGGAAAAAGTATCTTGACGTATGCATCAAAATGAAAAAAAAATTAATATTGTATGACAATGGAACATTTTAAATGCCGCCATATCGGCATCAATGAAGCCGATAAACAGATGATGCTGGAGACCTTAGGCCTGCACAGCATGGATGACCTGATCGATCAGACCATCCCCCGCAACATCCGTCTCGAGCAGCCCCTGAGGCTCCCAAAAGCACTTACAGAACAGGAGTATGCCGAGGAGATCGCTCATATCGCCTCCCGCAACAAGGTTTTTACTTCCTATATCGGGATGGGATGGTATGATACCATCACCCCTGCACCCATCTACCGAAACGTATTCGAGAACCCGGTATGGTATACCTCTTACACCCCTTACCAGACGGAGATATCGCAGGGAAGGCTGGAAGCACTCCTCAATTTTCAGACGCTGGTGAGTGACCTGACGGCCCTGCCGCTCTCCAACTGCTCCCTCCTCGACGAGGCCACCGCTGCCGCAGAAGCGGCTACCATGATGTACGGACTGCGCAACCGTGAACAGGTGAAGCAGAAGGTGGAGACCCTTTTCGTGGATCAGCACCTCTTTCCGCAGACACTGGCAGTATTGCGCACTCGGACGCACTACGCAGGCATTGAGATTGTTATGGGAGATTTCAAAAGTTTTTCTTTTGATAAACCCTGTTTTGGAGCTATTGTGCAGTATCCTAACGGAAACGGTAGCGTGGAGGATTACCGTGATTTTGTGGAGAAAGCACATGCGGCTGACTGTAAGGTGGCGGTCGCTACCGATCTGATGGCACTGGTGCTGCTCACCCCTCCGGGAGAGTGGAGCGCCGACATCGCCTTCGGCAGCAGCCAACGCTTCGGTATCCCTCTATTCTACGGGGGGCCGTCGGCAGCCTTCTTCGCCACCCGTGATGAATACAAGCGTTCCATCCCGGGCCGCATCATCGGCATCTCAAAAGATGCCTATGGCAAAGAAGCCCTGCGCATGGCCCTGCAGACACGCGAACAGCATATCAAACGGGAAAAAGCCACCTCCAACATCTGTACCGCCCAGGCACTGCTGGCGACCATGTCCTCCTTCTATGCCGTTTACCATGGGCCGGAAGGATTGAAACGCATTGCCCGCCGCATTCATTCCCTGGCTTCTCATGTGAGCGATGAGTTGCAGGCGATGGGGTACCGCCAGCTGAACGACAGCTTCTTCGACACCCTCAAAATCAGTCTGCCGGAGGGGATCACGGTGGAGGATATCCGCAACCATGCCGAAATGCGGGAAATCAACCTGCGCTATTTCAATAGCGGCGAGATCGGCATCAGCCTCGACGAAACCACAAACGACTACCGGGTGCATGAGCTGCTGGCTCTCTTTGCCATGGCGGCCGGCAGCTCCAGGGTGTTGATGATCGATGACCTGCCGGAGAAGATGACGCTCAAAGAGGGTCAGCTCAGGACATCCGACATCCTCTCACATCCTACCTTCCACCGGTACCATACCGAAACTGAGCTGATGCGTTACATCAAGCGGCTGGAACGAAAAGATATCTCTCTGGCACACTCCATGATCTCCCTCGGCTCCTGCACCATGAAGCTGAATGCTGCTTCGGAACTGCTGCCGTTGGGGTTCACCGGTTTTCAGCGCATACACCCCTTTGCTCCGGAAGAGCAGGCGGAGGGATATAAACAGATGACCGGTGAGCTGGAAGAGATGCTGGCCGAGATCACCGGTTTTGCCGCCACCAGCTTGCAACCCAACTCGGGAGCAGCAGGTGAGTATACAGGGCTGATCACCATTGCGGCCTATCAGGAAAGCATCGGCCAGGGCCACCGCAAGGTGGTGCTCATCCCCGCATCGGCACATGGCACCAATCCTGCCAGCGCTGTGCAGGCAGGATTCCGGCCCGTGACCGTGGCCAGCGATGCGAAGGGCAATGTGGATATGGAGGAGCTGCGCAGCAAGGTGGAACAGTACCGGGAGGAGCTGGCTGCTTATATGATCACTTATCCTTCCACGCACGGTATCTTTGAAACGGAAATCCGGGAGATGTGCCGGCTGATTCATGAGGCAGGCGGACAGGTTTACATGGATGGTGCCAACATGAACGCACAGGTGGGGCTGACCAACCCTGGCACCATCGGCGCTGATGTATGCCATCTCAACCTGCACAAGACCTTCGCCATCCCTCACGGTGGTGGCGGTCCCGGCGTTGGTCCCATCTGCGTGGCGGAACATCTGGTGCCCTTTCTGCCGGGACATCCGGTATCGCTCTCAACCGACAAGAACACCGTGTCGGCAGCTGCTTACGGCAGTGCCGGCGTGTTACCCATCACCTACGGCTATATCCGCATGATGGGTGCCGACGGACTCAGGGAAGCCACCGAAGCAGCCATTCTCAATGCCAACTACCTGGCAGAGAAGCTGAACAGCTCTTACGGGATTGTCTACCGCGGTGCCGGCGGAAGGGTAGGACACGAGTTGATCCTGGATTGCCGCGGCCTGAAGGAGGTCTCCGGCATCAGTGAGACCGACATCGCCAAGCGGCTGATGGACTACGGTTATCATGCCCCCACACTCTCCTTCCCGGTACACGGCACCCTGATGGTGGAACCCACGGAGAGCGAGAGCCTTTCCGAATTGGACCGTTTTGCGGCAGTGATGAACCAGATCCATGAGGAGATCATCGAGGTCTCGCGCGGAGAATATTCACGGGAGGACAACGTACTGGTCAATGCACCCCATCCGGAGTATGAGGCAGTGGCCAATGAGTGGCATCATGCCTATCCCCGCAGCAAGGCAATCTATCCGCTGCCCTTTGTGGCGGAGAACAAGTTCTGGGTGAATGTGGCACGGGTAGACGATGCCTACGGCGACAGGAATCTTGTTTCCTGCCTCTGTCAGCTGTAGGCCTGTCAACAATATGTACACAAGGGAGGGCGCCGAATGGCACCCTCCCTTGTGTACATATCCCGCGGATCAGAACAACTCCGGTAACTTCCCCTTTTCAAACACGATCAGGGGAGAGTTGGAGATCTCCTTTCTGAATGTATCGGAGATCTCCTTGCTCACTTCCGTCAGGATCACCTTCACCCGGTTCCCCATTACATCGGGATAAGCCCCCGCGAAATGAGCCATCACGGGATGATCGTCCGCCACCACACTGTCCACCAGAAATGCGTCAATCCGGTCCATCACTTGCATCATCTGACGGTAGGAATAGGTGACCGTCTCCACCCGGAAATCATCACTTCCCAGAACGGCTGCCAGCCGCTGCCTGTTGCCTTCGGCATTGCCGGTGACGGCGATCACAAAGGTGCCGCTGTTATCGATGAACGATCCTCCGTAATAGTCGGGGTAGAAGTCGGGATCCGTCTCCCGCTCCATCCAGTCGGCCCCGAAATGCTCCATCAGTTTCTCATAATCGTGCTCTGCCTGTTTCTTCTTCTCTGCCGTTGTGATGGCGGCCAATTTCGTGGTGTCACTGACGACCGCTTCGCCCGTTTGGGCATCTTTCTTCTGTTGCCCGCAGGCGGTGAGAAGCAGTATCGTGGCTGCAACCGGCAGAATCGATAGATAGTTTGGTTTCATTGTGCTGATTTCTGTTATGCCTGAATTCATCCGATCAAAAAAATATAACAGCTGGCAGGCCGTTTTGTTTGTACCGGGTGCCGATACCGTTCATCTGTTGTTCATCACACACATTTTGTCGCACGAGGCAGAAAAACCACGGATAGCGATGCGCACTCGGCAGCTTTTGCCTATCTTTGCCTGTGACAAACATCCTAATTTGTGTATCCTATGTGCAGAAAATACCTCCTTCCTCTTGTACTGGCCGGCCTGATAACCCTCCTCCTCTTTTTCTCCTGCGCAAAAGAGGATGTAAGCGAGAATGCAGCCCGTCTGCGGATCAAGCTGACCGATGCCGCTGCACCGGTGTTAAAGGAGATGTTTCTCGACATTGAAACGATCGAAGTTTTAGCCAACGACACTGCCGGCAATGCGGGTGAGTGGGTCTCTCTCTCTTTCACGGGCGGTGAATACAACCTGCTGAAACTGATGAACGGCAGAACGGTACAGCTCACCGACCAGTATTTCCCCGCAGGCGGGAAGATCGACAAAATACGCATCACGCTGGGCAACCGCAACCGGATCGTGACCATCACCGATGTCGTCATTCCGTTGCAAAAATCACCCGCCATCGCGGAGCACCTCATCATCCATGATGTGGATGCCGCACTCACAGCCAACAACATCATCAGCATCGTGATCGACATCAATGCGGCGCTATCGGTGCGCGAATCAAACGGCAACTATTTTCTTGATCCGCGTGCTAGGGCATACCCGGAAACCTACGGCGGCTCCCTGAGAGGATATGTAGTACCTCCCCAAGCATCTCCGGTTGTGCTGATCACCTGTGAGGGGGATTCTCTCCTCACCCTCCCCGAAGGGACAGAGGGTATGTTTCTCTTCACCGGCCTGCACGAAGGCCCCTGGAAGATACATCTGATCGCCAACCCGTCCGCCGGTTACCGCGATACCATTTTTACCGATACGGTGGTACAGGGCAAGATCACGGAGATCACTCCCAAACCTATCCGCCTGCGACCTCAATAGCCGGGCCCGACCATTTGGAACCGGACAACCTGTTGCATCCATTCTTTTTTAATTAAATTTCACACCTGCATCGGCGCAGTCATTCGCTTCTTTATTATCTTTGCAGGGATGATCACGAATCCGAACCGATCACAATTATCTAACAATATCACACAGATGAAGAAAATCCATTTTGCACTGATTTTAGCCGCCCTGCTGGTTGCAGGTACCTCCTGCAAACCGAAACAGAGTGCTTACAAGCAGGTATACGAAGCTGCCAAGGAGAGAGAGATGCAACAGACGGCCTCTCAGCCGACCACGGTGGTGAAGGATGCAAACCCGCTGCCGCCGGTAGAGGTCTCCGTACGAAAAGAAAAGGTGGAACCGGTCTATCCGACCGACGCTGCCGGTTTGAAGAAATACAGTGTGGTGATCGCTTCCCTGAGTGTCAAGCTCAATGCCGAATCGCTGAAAACACGGATGGAAAACGAAGGTCACCAAGTGATCCTGGCCGAGAACGAACAGGGCATGTACCGCGTCATCATCGCCAGCTATGACGACAAGACTCAGGCAGCCGCCAAGCGGGAGGAAATTTACAGCCACTATTCCGCCAAAGGCAACACCGACTACCTGAGAAAAACCTATGGCGTACCTTTCAACGACCTTTGGATCCTGGAAAGGCAATACTGACCGGTGAACGGGAGAACAAGCAGCAGTGATCCCTCACAACGGATCACCGCGATGCTCGTCTTTCTCAACGACACGAACAACAAACCGATAAAGCTGCCCGTTGACTGCAATGTGGCGGCTTTTTTTTGATGCGGAACCAATGAAGATACGTTTTCTGGGTACGGGTACTTCTACCGGCATTCCTCAGATCGGATGCACCTGCCCGGTGTGCCGCTCAGCCGACACGCGGGACAGGAGGCTGAGGTGCTCAATTGCCATTGAGACCGGCGGCAACCAGCTGTTGATCGACTGTACACCCGACTTTCGCCTGCAGGCTCTCTCCTTGCCGTTCCGGAAGATTGACGGGATTCTTTTCACGCATGAGCACTATGACCACACCGGCGGGATTGACGATCTGCGTCCCTTCTCGCGGTTCGGAACGGTGGATCTCTACATGGAAGAGCGACTGGAAAAAACCGTCAGAAACAGGATGCCTTATTACTTTACCGAACACAGGCATGGCGGCATCCCGGATATCTGCATCAAACGCATCCCGGTACCGCAACCTTTTCATATAGGGAACACGGAGGTGATCCCTATCAGGGTTTTGCATCACAAGCTGCCTATCCTGGGCTTCCGCATCGGTAATTTCGCTTACCTTACCGATGTGAAGAGCATTCCCGATAGGGAGTATGAGAAGCTGCACGGATTGGATACACTGGTGATCAGTGCCCTCCGCAAAACGGAACATATCTCTCATCTATCTCTTGCAGAGGCATTGCAGATCATTGAGAAGATCCGTCCGGGCAGATCCTTTCTGACCCATTTCAGTCACGAGATGGGGTTGCATGCCGATATGCTGCAAGAACTCCCTTCCAGCGTCCTTCCTGCATACGACGGGATGGAAATTACAATCTGATGCTGCGTGCTTTTGTTTTTTTAACCATAAAGAACGCAGCGTTTGACTGTAATATTCGTCTTTCCAGTGAGCCATATTTTGTTCGGGGCGGTTATTGCTCCATTGCATGGGAAAAATAATGACCTGAAAAAATGAAAGCTCCGTTAAACTATCGGAATAGGATTGAGTCAGATAGGGAGAGGTAGAAAAAATGATCATAAACATATCATAAAGGGGAGAAACTATGAAAACGAATCAATTTTTACTGGCAGCTTTGTTGGCAGCTATCCCTTTCTTCGGTTTCGCCCAGGAATGGGACGATATTTATGCCGATCCTCTTGAGAAGGAAACGGTAAGGGTTCAGGCAAAAGAGCGGGAGCCGCAGAAAAAAAAGGTGGTCATCGTCCATGGCGATGCATCCCATATGAAGGTACAGGCCAACGGCAGAGATGTGGACGAATATAACCGGAGGGATCGCAATGAGAGCCCTACCCGTGAACAAGCATATACCGGTGATACACTCGATACCGATTACGAGGAATATCAGTACACCGACCGCATTGTGCGGTTCCATGATCCCGAATCAAGCATTAAGATCACCGGTGCCGATGAGGTGGTGGTCTACGTGGGGGACGACCTCTATGAGAACTACAATAACCGTGGCTGGAATACAAATCTCTATTTCGGCATGGGATGGGGCATGGGTTATTATCCCTGGTATGACCCCTGGTATGTTGGAGGGTGGTATAGTCCCTGGTATTACAGCAGCTGGTACGATCCCTGGTATGGTTTCGGACCTTATTACGGCTGGAGTCGTTGGTACAGTCCCTGGTATTACGGCGGATGGTATGATCCCTGGTATTACGGATACGGGGGATTCTACGGCGGGGGCTATTCCCACGGATTCTACGACGGCTATTACAGCAATCTGACCCATAACCGTTCCGGCAGAAGCACAGGGGTATACAGAAGCAGTTCCGCCAACAGAAGCTCCTCTGCAACCGCTCGTCTCTCCGGCAGATCATCCGCAGGCAGCCGTGGTACCTTCTCCGGAAGAAGCGCTACAACCAATACGCGCAGCGCCGTCTCCGGACGAAACGCCACGGTGAACAACCGTACCGGCGCAAATGTTCCGAGGACCCGTATCCTCGACAACTCGGGTAGGGTGCGCGACTCCAGAACAGGACGAGTGATCGACCGTATCGGTACTACATCCAGTCGTTCCGGCTCGGTCTACGGTACTTCTCCCGTGGACCGGACAGGAAGCTACTCTACCGGCAGAAGCCGCTCCACCTATCAGCGCTCCTCCACCACGAACAGGAACGAAAGCTACAGCACTCCCTCCCGGAGTACACAGTCGAGCCGCAGCTCCACCTACAGCACTCCCTCCCAGAGCAGCACCTCCACGAGGAGCTCCACCTACTCGGCGCCCAGCAGAAGCGCCTCCTCCAGCTCCGGATCGTCCGGTCGCAGCTCCGGCAGCAGTGGCCGCAGCTCCGGCGGAGGACGCAGGTAACTCATGGGTACGGAAGGCACAAATGGATCAAACAAATTAAATTTGCTTATTCTATGAATAAAATTACATATCTTGTCGCTATGTTGCTGCTCATCTCCTCCTCCCTGTTTGCACAGGGGGAGGCGGATGCCTTGCGATTCTCCCGTGAAGGACTCTACGGCACAGCCCGCGCCATGTCGATGGGCGGTGCATTCGGCGCACTGGGGGGAGACCAGAGCGGCCTGACCCTCAATCCCGCCGGGATCGCTGTCTATCGCAGTTCGGAAGTAGTGGGGACGCTGAATCTGTCTCGCAATCAATCGGCTGCGGGGGATCGGACGGCACATAAAAGCCGGCTTGATATGGACAACTTCGGCTTTGTAGGTTATTTCCCGCTGCGAAACGATGTGATGCCCCTGATCAACTTCGGCTTCACCTACAACAAGCTGCAATCGTTTGATCATCACCGCAATGCACAGGGTAATCCCCGCAGCACGCTGATCGATTATATCGCCGACCGGAGTGCCGGCATTGATCCCGTTGACCTGAAGATGGGAAAGGATTTGCCGGATCCGTTCAATACACAACCCTGGCTGCCTGTACTGGCATACAACTCCTATCTGATCATTCCGGTAAATGGAGGCGCCAGCTATGATCCCGTAGATACCAAAAATGAAACGGCTGTCAACGAAATCATCACCCGTGAAAAAGGCTACATGGACAATTATGACTTTACGGTGGGAACCACCATCAGCCATGTGCTCAACCTCGGCTTTGCCCTCTCTATCAAGGATGTCTCCTACAACCTCACCTCTGACTATCTGGAGGATTTCAACAGCGGCGGGTACACCCTCACCAACTGGTTCACTACCAGCGGTGCCGGGGTCAGTGCCAAGATCGGGGCCATCTACCGGCCGGTAAATGAGCTGCGGCTGGGACTTGCTTACCATACACCTACCTGGTACACCATGACCGAAACCTACGAGGCACAGATCGATGATGACATGGGAGCGTACATCACCGACCCTGACTATAAAAAGGGACAAACCTATTCGGCACGCTTTACCAACGACTATGACCTGAAAACGCCCGGCAAGCTGGTGGCGAGCATCGCAACGGTGCTGGGAGGCCGCTTTATTGCCAGCCTGGATTATGAACTGACCGATTACTCGGCCATGAAGCTGTCCGTTCCATCGGGAGCTTACGAAAAGCACGATTGGTATAAGGTCGACAACGAATATATTTCGATGGATTTTCGGACGGCATCGACCATCCGCACAGGCATGGAGTTTCGCTTTACCCAGCAGTTCTCTGGCCGCTTAGGGTATGCCTGGATGCAGAACCCCTATGAGGCCAAATTCCGTGAAAGCGGCGATGCGGCCATTGCCGGATCGAACACCATCTATCGAATGGAAGGTGATACCCATTATTTAACCGGCGGGCTGGGGTACCGGTTTAATCGAAACTTTTTCCTCGATTGTGCCTTGGTCTACCAAACCCAAACCGATGATCTCTATCCTTTTCCCAACCTCTTTACCGCCAATCGGGAAGAGCTCGTGATCGACGCCACTCCCTTTCAGTTGAAAAACAAATCTGTTAGGGGACTGATCACACTGGGTTACAAATTTTAATCATCGCAGATAAAAATATGAACAAATGAGCCGGGAAATGATCTCCCGGCTTTCTTTTTTTCCGCATAACAGATAAAAATCGTACCTTTGTTACACCGAATAATTTGTAAAAACAGTTTTGTATGGAACAGCAAAAAGGATATCTTTCTTCCGATAACAAAAGGAAAGTGACCACACATCGGCTGCTGGAAATGAAACAGCGGGGAGAGAAAATATCGATGCTTACGGCATACGACTATTCGATGGCCACAGTGATTGATCAAGCCGGGATAGATGTGATCCTGGTGGGCGACTCGGCATCGAACGTGATGGTGGGCAACACCACCACGCTCCCCATAACCGTGGACCAAATGATCTACCACGGCAAGGCGGTAATGAACGCCGTCAAAAGAGCCATGGTGGTGATCGATATGCCCTTCGGCAGCTATCAGGGCAACCCTCATGAGGCGGTAGCCAACGCGGTGCGGATCATGAAGGAGACAGGAGCCGATTGCCTGAAGCTGGAAGGAGGAAGAGAGATCACGGAGTCAGTGAAACTGATTCTCAGTGCCGGCATTCCCCTTATGGGACACCTGGGCCTGATGCCGCAGTCCATCAACAAATTCGGCACTTATGCCGTGCGTGCAGAGGAGGAGGCGGAAGCTGCCAGGCTGCTCGATGATGCCTGCCTTCTGCAGGAGGCAGGCTGTTGTTCTGTCGTGCTGGAAAAAATTCCGGCACAGCTGGCAAAAAAAGTCTCAGCGCAACTAGTTATTCCGATAATCGGAATCGGTGCCGGCCCACACGTAGATGGTCAGGTACTGGTGATGCACGACATGCTGGGGCTGAACAAAGGCTTCTCACCCCGTTTCCTGCGCCGCTACGCCAGTTTGTTCGATGAAATCACCGCTGCGGTGCAACAATACATTCACGATGTTAAAACGGCTGATTTCCCGTCAGAAAAGGAGAGCTACTAATCACACGGTTCACAGTGCATGGTTCAATGTTCCATTTTCAGAAACCAAGAACCAAAGCAGACTGCCTGAATGCTGATGGCTGACTGCTATTTCACAACTCATCGTACATCGGGATATCGGTCAAAAAACGATACTCCTGCGTTTCGTAATCGATCCGGTAACAAAAGTGACTGATGCCGTTGGAAACGACGATGTAGGGCACCCGCAGCACACTGTTATAGCGTGCCACCTGATCGAATACCTGCTGGGTGACAGGCACCTTCGGTTCCTTGTATTCCAAAATCATCACCGGCTCCAGTTGTTTGTTGTAGACCACTGAATCACAACGGCGCGAGCGTGAGTGATGCCGGATGGCAGTCTCATTGGCAATGCGGGAGGCGGGGTAACCCTTTTCCGAAACCAGAAAATGCACAAAATGCTGTCGCACCCATTCCTCGGGCGTCAATGCCACATATTTCCGTCGCTGTGGATCGAATATCTCCGGGCAGTCACCCTCTTTTCGGATTTTTGCTTCAAACGATGGCAAATTTAACGGGTACATATTGTATCTTTGTGTATAGAACGGGATTCGCTCAGAACAAAAATAGCGTTTTTTTATGAGAACGAAACAAGAAATCGTAGAGAACTGGCTTCCCAGATATACAAAACGTCCCTTGCAGGCGTTCACCAAGTTTATCCTGCTGACCAACTTTCAGAAGTATGTGGAGATCTTTGCCCATCATTTCAATGTGCCGGTCGTGGGGGCAGACGCCAATATGCCTAACGCTTCAGCGGAAGGAATCACCATCATCAACTTCGGCATGGGCAGTGCCAACGCCGCCACGGTAATGGATCTGCTGAGTGCCGTCACGCCCACGGCAGTCCTTTTTCTGGGAAAGTGCGGCGGACTGAAGGCTAGAAGCGAGCTGGGGGACTATATCCTGCCCATCGCTGCCATACGGGGTGAGGGAACCTCCAACGACTACTTCCCGCCGGAGGTGCCCTCCCTGCCGGCGTTCAGCCTGCTGCGCGCGGTCTCCTCCAATATCCGCGACTTCGGAAGGGATTATTGGACAGGGACGGTCTACACCACCAACCGCAGGGTGTGGGAATACGACGATGATTTCAAGGGATACCTCAGACAGATACGTGCCCTAGCGGTCGATATGGAGACCGCCACGCTCTTCACCTGCGGCTTTGCCAACCATATCTCCACGGGTGCCCTGCTGCTGGTGTCCGACCAGCCGCTGATCTCTACCGGCGTAAAAACGGAAAAGAGTGATCGGCATGTCACGGAGAACTTCGTGGATGAGCATGTCAAGATAGGGATCAAGTCGCTCTCCTCCATTATGAACAACGGATCCACCATCAAGCACCTGCGCTTCGACTGGTGACCGGAGCAATCGATTATAAAAAAAATGGCATCAACCACAAAAAACAGTTTCGAGACCATCCGCACCAATATCCTGCAGGGACGATTCATGCCGGTCTACCTGCTGATGGGCGAGGAAGGCTATTTCATTGACCGGCTGACCGACCTTCTTCTACAGACCGTCCTGACTGAAACGGAGAAGGATTTCAATCTGCTCACCTTTTATGGCATAGACTCCGACGTGAACACAATCATCTCGGCAGCACGCCGCTACCCGATGATGGCGGAACGGCAGTTGATTGTGGTGAAAGAGGCACAGAATCTTGACCAGTTTGAACTACTGGCTCATTATGTCAGGAACCCGATGGCATCGACCGTACTGGTCATCAACTACCGCAACGGTACCGTAGACAAACGGAAAGCAGTGGTGAAGAACATCGACAAAATAGGGGTGGTCTTTGAATCGAAAAAACTGTACGATAACCAGATTCCTCCCTTCATCGTCTCCTGGTTCAGGGAACAGGCGATCACCATCGACGACAAGGCAGCCCAGATGCTGAACGACTATGTGGGAAACGACATCAGCAAGCTGATTCCCCAGCTGGAAAAATTGGTGGTATCACTCCCCGAACAGACCAAAAGAGTCACGGCTGAACTGATTGAACAGAATGTGGGTATCAGCAAGGATTACAATAACTTCGAACTACAGAAAGCCATCATCCGCAAAGATCTGCTTACGGCAAACCGTATTGTGGATCATTTCGGCAAAAACCCGAAGGAATACCCGATGATGGGTACCGTGGCGATCCTCTTCAACTATTTCAGCAACCTGCTGGAATGCTACTGGCTGCCACGCAGGGATGAACAGTCGGTGATGTCGGCTCTGCAGATCAAAAATGCCTATTTTGCACGAGACTACATGACCGGACTGAAACACTACAGTGCAACAAAGGTGATGGAGATCATCTCCGAATTGCGGCGATTTGATGCCAGTTCAAAAGGGGTGGACAATGTATCAGCTTCGCAGCATGAACTGTTGCGTGAGCTGGTCTACCGGATCATGCATTAATCCTGCCCGTTAAAGTGGTCCGCAGGCCACTCATTTTTCTGATGCCAAATCTGATACAAGCCATATCAGTCATAACCGACAATCTATCAATTCGATACAATCTTTCAGAATACACAGGAGTGCAATAATGAACAGCATTGCATCATCCGGTGGTGTAGAAGCCCGTCAGAAGGTTTTGAGACGATGTGCAGAGTGACAGCTCCTGTATCGAAGACACCCGCACGATCTCGGGAACAGTGATTCGGATAACTATGCAGCGATAAAACAATAAATACACAGACCTGAATGAACCGGAATGACATATAATTAAATACAAATGTATCCAGTTGTAAAACACACAAATGTGCCAGAGTGGCAAGTATCCAGATGTAAATTCGTTACATAATTGAATTGCGCCTTTTAACAAATCAGACATACTATTATAATATGTGTTCATAATATTTAAAATCAATCCATTGCATATATAAAATAAAGTATAAATAAAGATCTGCAGGCCCGACTAGGCTATTTCCCGCCGATGACTGTTAAATATTCGGTCCCAATTTCTTCTATTTACCTAATAATGAATGTATTAAGTAGATCAAACAAAGTACTACTGCATCTAATTATATCGACTATATTGGTTGAATAGTTTTGTTTCGATACAAATGTACTACTTATATCAAGAATTGTAAATTACAAATCTATCTCATTTCTTTTTCCATTTGTATAAATTTATTTATACATTTGTGAACGCATCGACCGGATGCATAAATATTCATTCACCACGGAACGAAGCAGCTATGAAAGATCGCATCAAACAGATCATGGAAATGGAGCATCTGACGCCGACTCGGTTTGCGGACCGATTGCAGATCAACAGGGCAATCATCTCCCATATCCTCAATGGCAGGAACAATCCGAGCCTGGATGTGGTGACAAAGATCCTGGGTGAAATGAACTACATCAATCCGGAATGGCTGCTGAATGGGATCGGCTCCATCTATAAAGAGGGCGTTGATTCCGATGCAATCAAAAAAGAACCGGATTTGTTCCACCAGAGTGAGCCAGATACGGAGCCTATTCCTCACATTGCAGAAAAAGGGAAGGAAATGGCATTTAAAGAGGTTCCCGGCCATGTGAAAGGCGTTGATCCAAAGCATGTTGAATCATCTGTAGTGCATGACAAAAAAATCACCCAGATAATCATCTATTACAGCGATCATACTTTCGAAACCTTTATCCCTCCTCAGGTGAAGGGATAAGGCATCTCATCCTCCCGGTCAGAGCCATCTGTTCCTGTTCGCACCGATTTTCCTAAATTTCTTCTCCTTTCGTCGTATGTAAAAATTATGATGTACTTTTGTATGGAATAAAGCTAATGATCCTAATGAAGCAACTCGATTTCACCGTTCACTCCAACGATCGACTAAACGATCAAAACCATCTGTTAAAAGTCGCCCCGCTCAACAATATGAGATTGCCGGAGATGCATCCGGGTCAGTTTGTGCAGGTTCGGGTAGACAACGCCCCTCATACGTTCTTGAGAAGGCCGATATCGATCAACTATGCCGATACGCAAAAAAATGAAATATGGCTTCTGGTGCAGGCTGTGGGGGAAGGTACCCGGAAAATCTGTGAAATGGCTGTCGGCGCGAAACTGAACCTGATCTTTCCCTTGGGAAACGCCTTTACGATCCCGTCCGCACCGGGAAATTTTCTCCTTGTAGGCGGCGGCGTAGGCACTGCCCCTCTGCTTTTTCTGGGGAATAAACTGCATGAGAAAGGTTTTGCCTGTGATTTTCTGCTGGGGGGAGCATCCGAAAAAAATATCCTCCAGCGACCCGATTTTGAGCAGTATGGAACCCTCTACTGCACGACCGAAGATGGTTCTTTGGGTGAGAAGGGGTATGTGACCCATCACTCACTGTTGCAGCGGAAACGGTACGACTTTATCTTCACCTGCGGCCCCAAACCGATGATGGTGGCTATCGCACGCTATGCACACGAAAAGGGCGTCGGGTGTGAAGTCTCTCTCGAGAACCTGATGGCATGCGGCTTCGGTGCCTGCCTCTGCTGCGTGGAGAAAACAACCAGGGGGAATGTCTGTGCCTGCACGGAAGGCCCCATATTTAACATAAACGAACTGACATGGCTCGATTAGAAGTGACAATCGGCGGATTACAGCTCCGAAACCCGGTCATGACCGCATCGGGGACCTTTGGGTACGGTACAGAGTACACCGATTTTATGGACCTTAACCGCCTGGGCGGAATGATTGTGAAGGGAACCACTCTGGAGCCGCGCCAGGGGAATGATTACCCCAGAATGGCAGAAACACCCTCCGGCATGCTCAATGCAGTAGGCCTCCAGAACAAGGGAGTAGATTATTTCGTGGAGCACCTCTATCCGGTGATCAAAGAGTATGATACCCATATCATCGTCAACGTATCGGGATCGACCGTGGAGGACTATGTAGCCTGCACGGAGAAACTGGCCGGACTGGAGAAGATTCCTGCCATTGAGCTCAATATCTCCTGTCCCAACGTGAAAGAAGGCGGCATGGCATTCGGCACCACCTGTGCCTCGGCTGCCCGGGTAACCCACGCGGTGCGGCAGGTTTATCCCGGCACGCTGATCGTGAAGCTCTCGCCCAACGTAACTGACATCGCGGAGATTGCCCGATCGGTAGAGGCGGAAGGGGCTGATGCGGTATCCCTGGTCAATACTTTCCTGGGGATGGCCATCGATGTGGAGCGCAGAAAACCAAAGCTCTCCACCGTCACCGGAGGACTCTCCGGTCCCTGCATCAAACCGATCGCCGTACGGATGGTCTGGCAGGTATATCACGCTGTCGGGATCCCCGTTATCGGTATGGGGGGCATCTGCAACTGGCAGGATGCCATCGAGTTCATCCTGGCCGGTGCGACCGCCATTCAGGTCGGTACCTGTAACTTTGTGGACCCGGCGGTCACGGTGAAGATTGTGAGGGGCATCAGGGAGTATATGGAGCGGCACGGAATCGCATCGGTGAGCGAACTGGTGGGAGGAATGGAGCTTTTTTGATTAGAAAAATGATAATCCATCCGATAATATTACATTAAATGATTGCTGATTTCCTGTATTTATAGCAAAATGTGCTTTTATATGGGATTATCTTTGACAAAATGAAAAAATATTCTATCTTTGTGGATTCATATTGATTAAAAGATTGATATATCATATGTCACAATTGGATATTCCCACCGGCTATGCTCCGCTGTTGAATCTCAAACAGACGGAACTGGGAATCAAGAATATCAAGGATTTCTTTCAGGTAAACCTCTCTTCCGAGCTCCGTTTGCGTCGGGTTACCGCCCCGCTGTTCGTAGAGAGCGGCACCGGTATCAACGACGACCTGAACGGTGTAGAGCGACCGGTTCGTTTCCCCATCAAGGATATGGACGACATGGATGCGGAGATCGTACACTCCCTGGCCAAATGGAAACGACTGACGCTTGCCGACTATGAGATTGAGCAGGGGTTTGGCATTTATACCGACATGAATGCCATCCGGGCGGATGAAGAGCTGGACAACCTGCATTCGCTCTACGTGGATCAGTGGGACTGGGAGCTGGTGATCAGTGAGAAAGAGCGAACGGTGGAGTACCTGAAGAGCATTGTCAGAAGGATCTATGCCGCCATGCTGCGCACCGAATACCTGGTGTATGAGCTCTTCCCCCTGATCACTCCCCAACTTCCCCCTGAGATCACCTTTATCCATTCGGAGGAGTTGTTGCAGCGATATCCAACCATGGATGCCAAGCAACGGGAAGATGCCATCACAAAGGAATACGGGGCGGTTTTCATTATCGGGATCGGTGCTCTCCTGTCCAACGGGGAGCCGCATGACGGTCGTGCACCCGACTATGACGACTGGAGTACGGTCAACGAAGAGGGTTATCGGGGGCTGAACGGTGATCTGCTGGTTTGGAATCCGGTACTGAAAAAATCAGTCGAACTCTCCTCCATGGGGATACGAGTCGATGCCACGGCCCTGGCTTATCAGCTCAAAGAACGCGGGAAAGAGGAGCGGCTCGCTCTCTATTTTCACAAACGACTGATGAACAATGAACTGCCGCTTTCTATCGGGGGAGGCATCGGTCAGTCGCGCCTCTGCATGCACTACCTGCGCAAAGCGCACATCGGTGAGATCCAGGCGAGCCTGTGGCCCCGGCAGATGCGGGAGAAAGCACGGCAACAGGGGATACTCCTTATTTGAGGTTTCCGGAAGGAACCGTCACACAGGATCCTTCTCCACCGGAGAAGGATTTTTTTTCATCTGTGAAAAGCTTTTTGTATTTTAGCAGGCAAAAACAACATGAACCGATGGATGTAAGAATTGATGAGAGCTGGAAAGCCCGATTGCAGGATGAGTTTGAAAAAGAGTATTTCAGAAAACTGACCGGGTTTGTACGAGAGGCATACCGGTGCGGCACCGTTTATCCCCCGGCAAAGCTTATTTTTCATGCATTTGACCGCTGCCCCTTTGACCGGGTGAAGGTGGTGATCGTAGGACAGGATCCCTATCATGAACCGGGACAGGCTCACGGTCTCTGTTTTTCGGTCAATGACCGTGTGCAGATTCCTCCTTCCCTGGTGAATATCTACAAAGAGATTGAGAATGACCTTGGCATACCGATCCCCCCTTCGGGGAACCTGGAGCGCTGGGCCCGTCAGGGGGTACTCCTGCTCAATGCCACCCTCACGGTTCAGGCACATCGCGCCGCCTCCCATCAGGGAAAAGGATGGGAGACCTTCACCGATGCGGTCATCCGTCATCTGGCCGAAGAGCGGGAGCACCTGGTCTTTCTTCTCTGGGGGGCCTACGCCCAAAGAAAAGGGGAGGGGATTGATGCGAATAAGCATCTTATTCTAAAATCACCGCATCCTTCGCCACTCTCTGCTCACCGCGGATTCTTTGGAAACAAGCATTTTAGCCAGGCCAACGCCTACCTGCTGGCCCATGGGGAAAAACCAATAGAATGGTAGGAAAGGCAGCAATTCCCTTTATCCCACGCTGCCCTCAAGGCTGATCTGCAACAGCTTCTGCGCCTCTACGGCAAACTCCATGGGGAGCTTGTTCACCACCTCCTTCACATATCCGTTTACGATCAGGCCGATCGCCTCCTCTTCACCCAGTCCGCGCTGGTTGCAATAGAAGATCTGATCTTCGCTGATCTTGGAGGTGGTGGCCTCATGCTCCAGGATGGCGCCGGGGTTTTGGATGTCGGTATATGGAAAGGTATGTGCGCCGCAATGATCGGTCAGCAGCAGGCTGTCGCACTGTGAGTGGTTGCGTGCATTCTCCGCCTTGCGGGTGATTTTTACCAGTCCTCGGTAGCTGTTCTGGCTGCTGCCGGCAGAGATCCCCTTGGAGACAATGCGGCTGCGGGTGTTCTTACCCAGGTGGATCATCTTACTGCCGGTATCGGCCTGCTGGAAGTTGTTGGTCACCGCCACCGAGTAGAATTCGCCTACTGAGTAGTCGCCGGCCAGGATGCAGGAGGGATACTTCCAGGTGATGGCGGAGCCGGTCTCCACCTGTGTCCAGGAGATCTTCGAGTGATTGCCCTTGCAGAGCCCCCTTTTGGTCACGAAGTTATAGACCCCCCCTTTGCCATGCTTGTCGCCGGGATACCAGTTTTGGACCGTCGAGTATTTCACCTCCGCATGTTCCAAGACGATGATCTCCACAATGGCTGCGTGTAGCTGGTTCTCGTCACGCATCGGAGCCGTACATCCTTCGAGGTAACTTACGTAGGAGTCGTCGTCGGCAATGATCAGGGTACGTTCAAACTGGCCCGTGTTGGCCGCATTGATGCGGAAGTAGGTGGAAAGCTCCATCGGACAGCGTACCCCCTTGGGAATATAAACAAAAGAACCGTCGCTGAACACCGCCGAGTTGAGCGCTGCATAGAAGTTATCTTTGTAGGGTACCACCGTACCCATGTACTTCCTCACCAGGTCGGGATGATGTTTCACCGCCTCGCTGAAGGAGCTGAAGATGATTCCCTTGTCGGCGAGCACCTCCTTGAAGGTGGTTTTCACCGAGACACTGTCCATCACCGCATCCACGGCCACACCTGTCAGCTGCTTCTGTTCTTCGAGCGGGATACCCAGTCGCTCGAAGGTCCTCAGCAGCTCCGGGTCCACCTCTTCCAGGCTGTTGGGTGATTTTTTTTGGGTGGGATCGGCATAGTAGATGATATCCTGAAAGTCGATAGGGGGGATCTTCAGGTGGGCCCACTCCGGCTGTTTCATGGTGAGCCAGTGACGGAACGCTTTCAGGCGGAACTCCAGCATCCATTGCGGTTCTTCCTTCTTCGATGAGATCAGGCGGATCACCTCTTCATTGAGTCCCTTTGCAATCACCTCGGTCTCCACATCGGTGGTGAAACCGAATTTGTATTCCTGTGTCGTTAATTCATTTAATATCTGATCTTGATCCAGTTCTTGCATATCTGTACGGATATTTCGGGTCAACATGACCGGTATGAATAAGCAAGGCGGTTACAAGCCGCCCTGATCAGTAGTAACAACCGTGACGCCGGTTTTGTTGTATAAAAACAGGCCTTTTCTGCTTATTTCTGTCCGGAGCAATATCGGGTGATGATTCCCCGGGGCAAAAGGATATCTGACAGTTCGGAATAGGGGATTGTCACATGGATAACCCCCATGGCGTAAGGGGCAATCTCATACTGGTTGTAGGAGTAGTGAATCGCCTCGTCGCTCAGCCAGAAATTGTTGTTGGGGACAATGTCCTCAATGGTAAAGAACCCTTGTGTCAACAGTGAATCGGGTTGCGTGACCGAATGATCCCGCATCAGCTGCGCCACGATCTTTTCCGTGAGCGGTTTGTAGTAGCCCGCCACAAAAAGATCCTCTTCCGTAAGCGTATGGAGCTCATTGAGGTCAATGTTGGTGTAGGTGACCCTGTGCGATCCGTGTGCACCCCCTTCGTAATCGCTGTACTCCACCGCATAACTCAGCAGCGAATCATTCACAAACAGCACCCTGTTCCGGATATCCAGCATGTACCAGTACCACATGGGCATCTCACCCTCCAGCATCGCCTTGTCCTGATCATAACTGTTCGACAGCGAGAGATAACGTTCTCTGTAGGCATCGGCATAACGAGCCGTGGCATCTTGTGGCGAAAGGCTGTCAGAACGGACATCACCGAAAAAGGTACCCACGAAGATCTGTTGCAAGCGCGCAAGGGAAGCTTTATCGCGAAATCTCACCGGATAGGTAAATGAAATGTCCAGATCGGCATAAGGCAAGGTAGAGTCATTCACCTGCAGAAGAGGGATCCGTTCGTTTACCACTACCGAGTCGAATCGGATTACAGAGGTGCGGACGCCGCCACCCTTCTTACAGGAGTTCATCAGCAGCAAGCCGGCAGTCAGCAGAATGATCGGGATAGAAATCCGTTTGTGCATCATATTCAGTTTTTAAAGTTTCTTATCTTCATTTGCAAAGAAGCGGCCTTCTTTCACCATTTTACTTACTGGATAATCTGCCTGATCGCACCCAGCTCAGGATAGAACAACACTTTGACGGGTTGGTTCATGTTCCCGAACATTCGTTTCGCCAGTACTTCCTTCGAGCCGTACTGTACCACATCCACTTCCATTTCCCTGACCGGCTTGTTTTTGTATTCGAGGGTCAGTTTGGCTTTTCCGGGGATGTTATAAACCAGACCACTGCTGAGTTTGCGCTCCAGTCGTTTCAGATCACGCTCCGACAGGTTCATCTCCACTTTGGGCGTCTTGTTGATCAGTGACAAGTAGAGCGGTTCACCTGCCAGGTTGTCGGCATCTACCGGACCCAGTTTCTCCGAGAAGCGGGCGATCACGCTCCTGTCGATATTGTTTTCATCCGGGATAACCCTGTAACTCACCGTCAGATACTCTGTCTGTACCGTGCCGGTAAAGAGACCCGTCAGCGCTTTCTCCTGCAGGTCGATCTGATCCATCACCACCTTGTAAGCCATGCCGTCGGGGGGCATGCTCTCCGCTTCGCCGGTAAGGATATCGGTGCGACTGCGGCGCAACTCCAGGATCTGGCGGGCCACCAGCTCCGCCTGCTTGGCAGTAGAACCGGCCATCAGCGTCTCCTGTGAGAAGAAACGGCGGGGATTGGCATCCCGCGTTTCTCCCTCGGGGATCTTCATCCCGCTGTCTGCCGGCTGCTCGGGCTCGCTGTTGACGGAGAGGATCACGCCATCCTCACGCAGAAAGACAAAGGGTTCGAAAGACTTGGCTTTGAACTCCACCAAAAAGGATTGCTCCTTGTCGGCGATCCCCTTGTTCACTACGGAGAGATCTTCCAGGGAAAAGAGGGTGCGGTTTTCCGTGATCGGCTTTTCAATTCCCAGATAGGGCTGCGCATAAGGATAAAAGTCTCCACGCTGATAGGTGGTTTTCTTTACCAGCAGCGTAATCTCAAATGAGCTCTTCGGGAGCGTGTAGACCACGCCGTAATCGTTTGTCTTGACGGCATTTACCCGTATCGTTTTTTGAGCATGCACGCTCGTGCATGTGAACACCAGAAACAAAAGGAATAAATAATTTGCTCGTATCATTTGGTTCGATCGTTGGTCAGTGAAAGGCATCAATATGCCGAACGAAACTGTTCCAGAAAGCGCAGATCGTTTTCGGAGAACATCCTCAGATCCTTCACCTGGTACTTCAGGTTGGTGATGCGCTCAATCCCCATACCCAGGGCGTATCCTGTATATTTTCTGCTGTCGATGCCGCAGTTCTCCAGCACGTTGGGATCGACCATGCCGCAACCGAGGATCTCCACCCATCCCGTATGTTTGCAGAAGGGGCACCCTTTTCCCCCGCAGATGTTACAGGAGATATCCATCTCGGCACTGGGTTCCGTGAAAGGAAAATAGGACGGACGCAGCCTGATCTTCGTCTCTGCGCCGAACATCTCCCTGGCAAAGAAAAAAAGCGCCTGCTTCAGGTCGGCAAACGATACGCCCTCATCAATATAGAGGGCTTCCACCTGATGGAAGAAACAGTGTGCACGGTAGGAGATCGCCTCATTCCGGTAAACCCGTCCCGGACAGATGATCCGGATGGGGGGAGCCGTGGTCTCCATGACGCGTGTCTGCACGGAGGAGGTGTGGGTGCGCAGGACAATCTGCGGATCGTGTTGGATGAAAAACGTGTCCTGCATGTCACGAGCCGGATGGTCATCGGCAAAATTCAGCGACGAGAAGACATGCCAGTCGTCCTCCACTTCGGGACCTTCGGCAATGGAGAACCCCAGGCGTTTAAAGATATCACAAATCTCCTCGCGGACGATCGACAGGGGATGGCGCGTGCCCAACGGTACCGGGTAGGCCGTTCGGGAGAGATCATTCTCCTTCCCGGAAGAGCCATTTTGCACAAACAGCTCCTTTAATTGCTGCAGGCGTTCGGTAGCAGTCTGTTTCAGGGCGTTCACCCTCATCCCCACCTCTCTTTTACGCTCTGTCGGCACGTTCCTGAAATCATCCATCAGAGAGGAGATGATCCCTTTTTTACTCAGATACCGGACACGGGCTGCCTCCACTTCCTCAGGGGTGGAGACCTGTAGCTGCTCTATTTCCGCAAGCAGCGCTTCAATTTTCTCTATCATGGTGTTGTCTGCACTTATCAATCTCTTAACAGCACAAAAATACACTTTTTCCTGCTATTTACCGCTCTTTTCGGTGAAAGATTTGCGGAAGGGGTAACGGAAGTAACGGGTAAATGTGTACATTTGTTACCTTAAGCTGAATGGATACAAATGCTGGAAAGAGTCAGAAGATTCATAGAAAAGGAACAACTGCTCACACCGGGTGGGCGCGTGATCGTCGGGTTGAGTGGCGGGATGGATTCCA
>Ga0265294_10000096_pt1 | contig 95613 bp, 84 predicted proteins | sample MunlanPumphouse3_FD_192504 | JGI IMG/M metagenome (GOLD analysis project Ga0265294, IMG submission 192504) | Groundwater microbial communities from a municipal landfill in Southern Ontario, Canada - Pumphouse #3 | ecosystem: Environmental > Aquatic > Deep subsurface > Groundwater | place...
CCTTTAGAGCGGCAAACGTTGGAAAACTTGGCTGCCGTGATATAATCATCTGTCGTGAGTGCTATGTCTGGAAACGCTGCAAGATGCTTCTCCAGTCTCTCGAATTGGGCGGCTTCACGGAGACCAGGTAGTAGTTCCTGTCTAATAGAGCCGATGATATCTACGCGATGTTCTAGTCCGCTGTTTTTTATAATCATAAGCAGGGTCGAAGTCCAGCGAACCGAATAGCGAAAGGATGCTGTCCTGTTTGCCATCAGAGGGGCACAGAGAGTGCGTTATGTTGTTTTTAAGGTGAAAAACTTTAGAGGTACAAATTGGCAGCGTGCTTCATGACTTGTTTTTTAACTGCGCTTCAAGTTCCTTAATCAGCTTCAAAGCGTCTTCCTTCTGATGGCGCTCTTCTGCCTCTCTTTTTAGAGACTCTTCCTTCTGATGGCGCTCTTCTGCCTCTCTTTTTAGAGACTCTTCCTTCTGTCGGCGCTCCTCTTCTTTCAGCCGACGCTCTTCTTTCAGCGCCTCCTCCGCTATTTCAGCCCGCTTGATACTGAACTCGATTTCACTGGCTTCGATCCGCAACTGCTCCTGATACTCATCATAGGCAGCTCTCTCCGCCCCACTAAGCTTCATGATGTCCAGCTTTGTCTTGGCCTCAAGCAAACCTTTGGCTGTAATTTTTTTTGGCAAAGCCTCGTTTTTCAGAAAGTAGATCCACTGATCCAAGCCAGTCTTGGCCAAATCATTAAATTCATTGATGCGCAGAATATAAAAGGTGGGAAAGATTTCATTGATGGATTCAAGGCCAAGCACCTTTTTCTGCTTATCATTTAATTCCAGCAGATCTTTGTCATGCCGCCCGCGGAAGGTGGTCTGACCGCAGTAAACATAATCAGTGCCCTGACCCAGCTCGAAATAGACAAGGTTGACGGAGATGACCTGATCAATGTCGGCGTAGATCTGACCCTTATTGATTGACGAAGCAATCAATTTACTGACACCAAAGGCCATTCTATGGAAGTAATCGGCCTCATCTTTATACTGAATCTCGATAATGATCCTTTTACCGCTCGAATCTTTTACCAGAAAATCAACTCTGTTGGCCTTATTAAGGGCATATTCACGGCCACCCTCACTCTCCAACAGCTCCGTGATGGTTATGTCATCTTCCAGCAACTCCGACAAAAAGCCATTTAAAACCCCAAAGTTCGCCCTGCTGCGCAATAGCTTCTTCATGGCCCAGTCAAAACTGACAAATTGTCTGATTTTAGCCCTCATAGTGGATCTCCATTTAAAACAGTAATATTCTATCAACTAATCGCCATTTACGCAACCGTCGATCTGCCAACAGCAATTCTAATTATGGCCGAAGACACGCTAAAGCGTGAACTACATACCCCGGACACCGCATGTAGTTCACGCTTTAGCGTGCCTTCTGAACAGGGGCGCAGGCCATAATTAGAATTGGTTCTGCGACTCACTTGGCTCTAAACTACGAATGAGCGCGTATGAATGCGAATTGTTGCTTTTAAAATAACTTCAATTCACCAAAAATTCCATCTTCAAGCAAGATGCTTGCACTACTTCATTTTTAATGTTGGTGACATTATCACGCTACCAACATTTTTCACCTCAAAGATTTTTTACCTCTAAAACAAAGCAGCATTCCCTCACCGCACCTTCGCATGTGAACCTTTCCGCTGCCTTCAGCTGCCGCCTTATTGTTGGGGTCTTCTTGTTTCATGCAGGACGAGAGGCAGGTATTTAGCGAAGAGTGGAAAGTCTTTGTCGGTCGTATAGATTGCAAGTTGTCTGCGCACCGCAACAGCGCAAATAAGAAAGTCCGTGCTGGACCCTTGGATACCTTTAGAGCGGCAAACGTTGGAAAACTTGGCTGCCGTGATATAATCATCTGTCGTGAGTGCTATGTCTGGAAACGCTGCAAGATGCTTCTCCAGTCTCTCGAATTGGGCGGCTTCACGGAGACCAGATAGTAGTTCCTGTCTAATAGAGCCGATGATATCTACGCGATGTTCTAGTCCGCTGTTTTTTATAATCATAAGCAGGGTCGAAGTCCAGCGAACCGAATAGCGAAAGGATGTTGTCCTGTTCTAGATGGTTAATGTAAGCAGTTAAAGCCGTCGTGACTGCCGCCTTTTTCGTACGGTGATTTCCAAGCTTTACGGCACGCATAATCAACTTGTCATCTATCTGTAAGTTTGTTGCCATTGCTATTTTCCTCCACACACATTTTTACACAGATGCATGTGTGGAATCAACTGAAAACTCTGCAATTCACGTACGAATGACGCGAATTGTTACTGGTGGAAAGCGTGCCCGTCTGTTCTGAGCTTGTCGAAGTGCTGTCCTTGGTCTCTACAGATTTGCTAAAGGTGCGTCCTGGCCCAACAACTTAGGCTTGCGAAGCACTTTGCTAGAGCGTTCACGGCCAGCCGCCCTACAACTTCGGCCCGCGTGTTACCCGATTGGCGCACACCTTGCAGCTTGCGAAGCACTGTAGCCGCGGGCCGTGACAGCCGGGGGGCTCGTTTGCGGGCGGTTTGCAGGCCAACTACAACTTGCGAAGCACTGTATCCGCAAATTTAAATGCCATTGCATCGCACTCTCAATGAGGATAATTGACAATGTCCATTCGATAATCTGTCGGCGATAAATTGGCCAACTTGATTGATACATCCTGCCATCCACCGTAATGAAGAGCGTTTTGAATCTCAGTGACCCGCATGTGCGCATGGCAGCCAATTATTATTGTTTTAAGGTGAAGGGTGTTGTCAAATGGGGAAAAGTAAAGCAGTTTTCCGTTTTGAACGCTAGTCCCGCACATTTCAGGTATTTTAATATGCAACAGAACACCCACTCGTTAGGGTCGTTTATGCTGTCAAGTGTCGCAACTTTGAGGTGATGATTCAGAATGTCATCCAGTGCATATTCAAATCCAGTGTAGTAGTAAAGCATCATTTATTTTCTCCAAACTTAAAACATTTTTATCAAAATTAATTCGTTCGCCTGTTCGTTTCGGTTTAGAGGAAAGACATTCCGTAACAATACCGGCAAACCGGAAGCTGTTTCCATGTCAAGCTGCCAGATAGCACTACCGCTAAAGCCGTTTGAAGCTTTAACTTTAGCATTGTTTTGTGAAACTGGGCATGCTAATTCCTTTGAGCTGCTCTGCGGCACCATTTGGCCGCTTCGGCATTATCTTTGGCAACGCCGATGCCGTTTTCATAACAAAAGGCGAGTTTATATTGCGCTGTTCCGTGATTTTGATCGGCAGCTTTGCGATACCACTTTACAGCCTCGACTTCATCCTTGGCAACGCCGATGCCATTTGCATAACAAACGCCAAGGTTGTATTGTGCAAAGGCATTATTTTGATCTGCGGCTTTGCGGTGCCACTTGACAGCCTCGGCTTCATTTTTGGTGACACCAGTGCCATTTGCATAACAAGCACCGAGGTTATTTTGTGCTGGAGCGTAATGCTGTTCGGCGGCTTTACGATACCATTTGACGGCTTCAGCATCATCCTTGGCAACGCCAGTGCCATTTGCATAACAAGCGCCGAGGTTATATTGCGCATTGGCGTAATTCTGATCTGCAGCTTTGCGGTACCACTTGATCGCCTCAGTGTAGTCCTGCTGCTCTTGTACAGAATCATGATAACACTCGCCAATCTTATTCTGTGTATCAGCATCTTCAATTTGATTTAACGACAAGTTATTTTCACAAAGTATTCCCAAGAACCTCTGATGATTCCCGAAAAGCTTAACCCATGTCTCGATGATGCTGCGGGCCAATAATTGGTCAACACCGTAATCCTCATGAAGAATGTTTGTAAGTCGGTTGAGATATGCCTCCAAGGGAGTCTGTTGGTCTACCTCCTGTAGCTGGGCCAGTAATCCGTTTCTTGCGCATTGCACTGTCACGCTGATTTCACGACGACATTTTTCTGAAGTGCAGTAATCGCGCAGCAGATTGCGTAGACGAAGGGGATCAGCCGACACTGCGTCCCTACTGACAGCATCCAAAAAATTAGGTGTCCCGCAGGCACATTTGAGAATGCGGTTACGTAAATCAACCAATGCATTCAGCCATTCGAGCTCGGTTACGCGTGCATCGGGATTGCCAAGCCCGACGGTGAATGCCTGGATGAAAGTATTTTTGATCTTTGAAGGGTAGATCCTCCAATAGATCATAGCCTGTCCGCCTGTCTCGCCGGTAGCGTCTTCTTTGAAGCTGACTGCTTCATTATCGCGCCGGTTGGGATCAAAGATGAACTGCGGTTTTTCACCGAAGATCCGGGTTCTTGCCGCAGAATCCCAGCACCGGATGGCCAGCACACGGCGCCCGACAAGGGGGTGACCCACATGCAGCAGATAAAAAAGCAGGATGGCCAATGAATGAAGATCTGTTTTGGTGTTGGGCATTGATTTTCCGCGGACAATCTCCGGGGCCATGAAATCAGGGGTGCCGAGAACACCTGCATACGCGGCGTTGCTTGTGCCAACATTGTCGTTATCACAGACCAGCACGCGTCCTGTAGATGGATCGAAAAATGCATTCCCGAAATTGATGTCCCGATAACAAAGTCCGCTCGTATGAAGCGTGCGGAAGGCTTTGGTCAGGTTAATCGCCGCATCGATCAAAGATATAAAGGATGGCTGGATGCGCCCGCTCATCAGATCGGTTATGCTTTTATAGACTTTCTGGCGCAGAGGCATGAGATAGCCGAAGCCCGGTGCTACAGAGTCTGACACAAGCTCAAGCGGCCAGAGGAACTCATCAGAGGGGGCTCCGAGCCGAACAAGCTCCTGTAATATCCGGCGCTGGTCCTCCGTCGCGCTTTGCTTGGTTTAATCGCTTCTCGAATCGCGAGATTTAATGAATCGATTTTACGACCTATCATTGACCCGCTGCAATCCACGATCCAAATGAATTGTAAAGGCCGCTTCGCCAACATACCGCCGGGACGTTCAGGCATAACAAAACCCTTTCTTTTTGATTAGATGTAATGAGTTTACACCAACAGAACAGAAGCATCAAGAGCGATCTTCAGGCATAATCATAGACCGGAGTTTCAATCACTCTTTTAGGTGCTCTGCGTGTTTTCACCATATCCTGAATATGCTGGACAGTATCTGGAGCAAAGTACTTCTCGCCTGTCTCTTGGCAAACATGAGCCGGCACATTTTCGATCACAAAGAACTTCCCTTTATATTCAAGAGAATATGTGACTTTTTTTTGATCAATGTTTCTTTCATTATTCAACCTCAAGAATTCAAGTTTCGTGTTCTGAAATTACTCCACCTCTGCGGGTCAGGTTCATACAGCGTAATTATTTTCAATATTTTAATATCACGTATGATAGACTGATCAACCGCATGTTTTGACAAAACGTATTTGCTGTCAGCTATTTTGTGCCGAATTTTATCGATGAGCGTCATCATTTAGGTAATGATAACAATTTCTGTCACTTCTAAGCAAGCCTTGTTATTTGTTATTTGCGGAACGAAAAAATTAACCACGAAGGGCGCGTAGTAGCCTGCCTGTGTGTTACACACACAGGCAGGCTACCAGTTTTTCACTAAGAATGGACGCTAATAAACTCGAATTATTACTGGCGAGACCGCGTCTCCGGCTGTTTTGGCCTACATAGATTTGCAAAAGGCGCGTTCCGGGGTGTAGGGTTTTTACTGTGTCCGGCGTAGCCTTTACGAAGACGGATGAAGCTCTAAAGTCTCTTTGTGAGCATTTTAGAGTAGCCAAATTATATGTATTTGGCTCAGTAGTAAATGGCAATTTTAAAGAAAACAGTAGTGATATTGATTTTCTTGCGCAATTTAAAGATAGAGCCCCTACAGCGGATTATGCCGAACGGTTCTTCGGCTTTGAAGAGGGGTTGAACTCTGTTTTTAAGCAGCCGGTGGATTTAGTAACTGTGGAAGGTCTAAAAAAACAAGGATTCAGGGATGTTGTAGAACGGACGCGGGAGCTGATTTATGAATCCGACGACACTTTCTAACCTCACAGATATTCTGGATTGTTGGTTTCCGTAACCGGTTGGCACATGGGTATGATTCGATTGATGACGCTCTTGTGTGGGGAATTATTTCTGGGTATGTACCTGTATTGATTTTTGAAATCGAAGCTGTTTTGTGAAAAGCAAGCTCCAATAAACAACATTTTTCTGCCCATCTATTTCTTGACCGCTAAAGCTCAGAGAGCGACAGCTGGTTTTTACGCTAGTTTCGACGCTTCGCTAGTTTCGACGCTTCGCGTCTGTATGTTGTTTGCGCTAGTTTCGACGCTTCGCTAGTTTCGACGCTTCGCGTCTGTATGTTGTTTGCTGTTATACGGTTACGCTTAAAAATAGGCTGTTTATGATGCTTAGAAGGCGATTTTTAGTGTGTTTTTGGGGTTTTAAGGAAACTGTAATAATGATATCATATTTCTATGCCTCGATCTAATACATATCTTGTTGAAGGGTATACATATCATCTGACGCACCGTTGCCATAATCGTGAACATCATCTTAAGCGTGTGCGTGAGCGGGATGTATACCGCAAATGGTTACTGGACGGAGTCACTGGCAGTCGGATCTCTGAAGTTTGTTGAAGAAATACGCAATATTTATCCACAACGCAAGCATCTTTACTCAAGTGAGGCCGGCTTGTTTAGCTCAGATGCGTGGTGTGTTAAAGAGGAGAGTTTGTCTTAAACACTCGTTTTAGGGGGCTAAATGGCGTTCTAAGGGCTAAAAACCAATGCTTTTTAATAGTAAGTTTTTATGTTTTAACAGGTTGTAGACGCGAAGCGTCAAATTGTATACAATGCTTTTTAATAGTAAGTTTTTATGTTTTAACAGGTTGTAGACGCGAAGCGTCAAATTGTATACAGAAGTCAGCAGAAGGTAATCCGGAGCTTAAAATTCAACTTGAAGTGTTTCTCTGGTTTTAATACGTTGGTCATGGCATTCCGAAACTGTTAAACAAATTCACTTGCAGCTTACTCTGTAATGGTATATCTTACCCTTACCAAAAAAAGTAATAAGTAAGGATTTAATTATGATTGCAACATTAAGTGTTAAAGGGCAGATCACAATGCCAAAACCGATTCGTGATAAATGCGGATTGAAGGTTGGCGACAAACTCAATTTTCTCTTACGGGATGATGGAGTGCTTGAGTTAGTTCCAATCAAACAACCGGCATCGCGTCTTAAAGGCATGCTCACACCTCCGAAAAAACCTGTTTCTGTTGAGGAGATGAATGCTGCAATAGCTGGGGGAGCGTGTAGCCATGATCGGAATTGACACTAATGTACTGGTGCGTTTTGTCGTGCAGGATGACAAAAAGCAAGCCGCCATTGCGACAACGCTAATAGAAAAGCGATGTTCCTCCGCAAAGCCGGCAACTGTCAACCTCATAGTACTCTGCGAGTTCGTCTGGGTCCTTGCCGCAGCTTATAAATTCAAAAGGCATGATATCGCAGTAGTGCTAAAACAGGTTCTCGTAACGGAGTGCTTCTATATCCCGAATCATGACATTGCCTGGGGGGCCATGCTTGACTACTCCCTTGGCCAAGGAGATTACGCTGACTACATCATTGCCCGAATTAATGAGATGAACGGTGCTGAGACCACTCTGACCTTCGACAAAAGAGCGGGCCATGATAAACGCTTCACGCTGCTTTCTGAACAGAGTGTGTAATTTTTACGGGCGAACGACTGCCTGATGGAAACTGCCGGCATGTAACGTTAACCCGCTGCGGCCCTCAATGCCGGTTGAACCCCAGACTGAGCGGGCCTAGCTCTAAACTACGAATGAGCGCGTATGAATGCGAATTGTTGCATTTAGTCAGGCATCAAGATTCAGCGCAAGCAGCCGCTCGATAATAGTATCGTCAGGGAGGTCAACGGGCCAGCCGTAGGCAGCTGCAACGGCTGTGTCGAGCTTTGCATGACAGGCGGTCAGCCAGGCCGGACCCTGATTGTAAAGGTTGGTCAAGGTGCGCTGCTTGAGCTTTGCAACGCAGCCATCGTCGCGCGCAACAAGGCGGGGATAACGCACGGTGCCAACCTCGAATGCGCCGCGCGCTTCAATGGTCGCCGGATCAATATAACGATCCCACGGCCCGCCGACCGTCCCCAAAAAATCCAGTGTTTCGACCTTGGTCCACTCAGGCGGATTCAACCAGTTTTCACGCAGCTCATTTAGCTCCTTGGCTGCCCGGGCGATCTCCGTATGTGCCTCTGTCTGAGGCTGACCATCCAATACCCCCGGAGGAAATGGGAAGGTCTCAAAGCAGGTTGTGGGGGTGTAGCGGAATCCACTCTCTTTTTCGCGCAGTTGAGTTCCCTGAGCCAACGCCCAAAGCTCATGAAAACGGGAGTGCAGAATGCCAAAGAAAAGGTCATCGGAGCGGGCGAAAATATATATCCCGTCGTCAGGCAAAATGCTGGTGTCAAACCAACTGAAAAGCCGATGCTTGGATACTCGCGGTGTGGCAATATACCGCACAAGAGTATTAACTGCGATGCGCATCTCTGGCGCATTTCGTTTATACAACCACCAGTTAATTCGCGTTCTTGTCTCCTTGTTTAGGTCACGTTCTGGTTTTATATGCTTCAGCACGTACTGGTAAAGATGGTCATACAGCTTAAAATCGTCAAGGGACATGTTTACCCCACAGTCTATAATCCACTGCCTGTCTGGGCGCTTAACAATCGCTGTTCCATTAAGCCATGGTTTTAGGATGTCAGAATTCGGTTTGCCATGGGGGTTTGGTATGGACATAATTTCAAAGGCATGGTCTTCCGTGATGTTGAATTGCCCTGCTTTTTTTGTGCCAATGAATGAAATATTCAGCATTTGAGGCAATTTATGTGCTTCAGTTGTATCGGCGGTGGCGGTTAGGTTCGCATTAATAAATGAAACCGTTTTGCCATCAAGAGCCCGCGTCGTTTCTTCTCCATTATCAAATCCGACTATGCTGACATGCACGTTGGCTCCGTCAAGAATCCAGGGGCGGTCGCTTTCAGCCCAGAAAATATCACCGGTTTCTTTGATTCGTTTGAGAACAGTTCGATTGGCTCCGCCCCGAATCCCCTGCGTGGCCAGCAGACCGGCACGTTTGACCTTGCCGTGCTCGATATGTGCGCGGGCTTTTTCAAACCAGTAGCAGCACAGATCGGAAAAGGCCGGTATGCGGCCTGCGTAGAGTTTAAACAGCCGATCAACATATTCACTGCCGAGTTCCTGTCGAATGCGATTACCGCCTAAAAACGGCGGGTTTCCAACAATATAATCAACAGCTGGCCACTCGGGTTCGCTCGGTGGATCCTCGCCGTTGTCCTGCATGATGGCATCCATGAGCCGGATGTTATTGCTTAAAGAGCGTAGAATGGGTTCGGCGGGAAATCCAAAGCCGTTGATGCGAATCCACTGCAGCCAGCCAATCCAGACGGTCATCTGCGCCAGGTCGTGCGCGTAGGGGTTGATCTCAATGCCGTAGAGCTGCCAGGGACCTACCAGCGGCAGGTAGGCGCCAAGATCATTATCAGCGCCATACAGAATAACCTCTTTCTCGAGATCTTTTAGTCGCAGCAAGGCGACATAAAGGAAGTTTCCAGAGCCGCAAGCAGGGTCGAGGATCTTGATGCGTTGCAACTCGGCGAGCAGGCTGTGGAGCATACTGGAGGCCTCGCCACGCGCCTTACGTTGGGCCATTGGTGTCAGGGGTTTTGATTTTACGCTGGCTAACGGGACTTTCTTTCCGGTTGTCAGGAGGCTTTCAATGGTTGAGCGCGTCTCATGCCAGCGCATCCGCAGGGGCTGCATCACAATGGCATCGACAACCAGTTCAATATCCTCGATGCCGGTGAAATGCGCGCCGAGCTGTGAACGCTTTGCAGGATCGAGGCCGCGTTCAAATAGAGTTCCAAAGATCGAAGGATCAACAAAACTCCAGTCAAGGGCGGCAGCGGCAATAAGTTGTTTAACATCAGCGGGAGTCAGCTCAAGCACAATTGGATCTTCAAAAAGCGTGCCGTTGAAATGGCGGATTGACTCCAGACCAAAGTCGCCGCCAGTTGCCATTGACCCAAACAGCTGGGACAGAAATTTTTGCAGCCGCTCACTATCTTCGCCGGCTTTTTCCAGAATGCGGGTAAAGACCTTTTCGGGCAACAGACCCGCATCTTCGGCAAAGAGGCAAAATATAATCCGGTCCAAAAAGTGAGCCACCGCAGTGGGATCATGTCCGCGCTCCCGCAGGACAGCGGCAATCTCCGCCACCCGTCTGGCCGCATCCTGTGTGATGGCAGTGCTGGTGCGGCCAGGGCGCAGACGCTCTGGATTATGAAACACGGCGCGCATGATTTCAACGTTGCGCGGCTGACCGAGTTCTTCCAGCGCAATCTCATGCTTCACAGATACCGTGCCGGTGAAATTGGTGCGGACGATAATCCTGTCCAGATCACATAGCACTAGCAGCGGGGGGTTGGCCAAGGCGTCGCGGTAGCGCAAGAGTTGATCATGAGCAGCAGAGAGGTCTTTATGTTTGCCTTTGTACTCCCACCCGAAGTACCCGCGCTTCCAGACATCGGCAAAACCATTGCCGCCGCCATGTTTGGCGATGCCCTTTTCAAAACAGAACGACTCGCCAGTTGGGTCGGCGGCAGCTGGGGTAGGGTGTTCAAAGACTGAACATAGATCAATGAAATGTTCCTGAGCGGCGGAGCGCTCCTTCAGATCAGCCCTACGCCACTTGGCTATGAATTCAGCTATTATCATTTAGATAAGATACCTGATTTCTGGGGGGTGTACAAGCCTACGGATAAATATTTTGTAACGCTCTATCGAAACCGTTATCGCCAACCGATCAATTACGTTTAAAGGCTACTTCATCGCCGCTGCGAGGGCACGGGCGAAGTCGCTACAGGATGTAAGTTTCGCGCCTTCCATCAGGCGGGCGAAATCGTAGGTCACGGTTTTGGCGCCGATCACACGGTTCATCGCTTTAATAATCTTATCCGCGGCCTCGGTCCACCCCATATAGCGCAGCATCATCTCACCGGAGAGGATCAGCGAGCCTGGGTTGACCTTATCCTGATTGGCATATTTGGGGGCTGTGCCATGGGTTGCTTCAAACACAGCCACACCGCTCACATAGTTGATGTTGCCACCCGGAGCAATCCCTATTCCACCCACACTGGCTGCCAGCGCGTCGGAGATATAATCGCCGTTAAGATTAAGCGTGGCGATCACATCATACTCAGCCGGGCGCGTCATAATCTGCTGCAGAAAGGCATCGGCAATACAATCTTTAACCACAATCTCGCGCCCTGTCTTGGGGTTACGGAAGGAGCACCACGGTCCACCGTCGATCAGCTTGGCACCATACTCTTGTTTGGCCAGCTCATAACCCCAGTCGCGGAATCCACCCTCGGTGAATTTCATAATATTTCCTTTATGAACCAGCGTGACACTCTTGCGATCGTTCTTAACTGCATATTCCAGTGCTGCCCGGACCAGGCGCTGCGTGCCTTCGATTGAAACCGGCTTGATGCCGATTGCAGAACTCTCAGGGAAACGGATTTTCTTGACACCCATCTCATCCTGCAGGAATGTGATTAGCTTCTGCGCCTCTTTGCTCCTGGCCATCCACTCAATGCCGGCGTAGATATCCTCGGTGTTCTCGCGGAAGATAACCATGTCTGTCAGCTCCGGTTTTTTGACTGGCGTGGGTACGCCGTCAAACCAGCGCACCGGACGCAGGCACACGTAGAGGTCCAGTTCCTGGCGCAGGGCCACATTCAGCGAACGGATCCCGCCACCCACCGGTGTAGTCAGTGGTCCTTTGACTGAGACCAGATATTCACGACAGGCCTGCAGCGTCTCCTGCGGCAGCCAGGTATCCCCGCCATAAATCCGATTGGCTTTTTCACCGGCATAGACCTCCATCCAGGCAATTTTCCGGCTGTCGCCATAGGCCGCGTCAACAGCGGCATTCCATGCGATCATCGCCGCTTCCGTTATATCCGCGCCGATTCCATCGCCCTCAATAAAGGGGAGCACCGGCTGATCCGGCACATTCAGGGTGCCATCGCTGTTCATTGTGATTTTTTCGCCAAAATTCGGGACTTTAATCTTATCGTATGCCATTATAAAATTCTCCAAGTTGTCGAAGAAACCCCAATAAAATCAAATTATTTAGGGTAAAGAAATGGTGGCAAGGAGGGGGGTCGAACCCCTGACACGCGGATTTTCAGTCCGCTGCTCTACCAACTGAGCTACCTCGCCACATCGTATGAAACCAACCCTTGAGGGCTTTAAACTCCGCTCACTTTACCGAATCACCCTTATAAAGTCAACCCAGTTTCATTATTTTTTTAATTTGAATTTGTTGGATTGCAAAATATGATTGAATTCTTTATTCAAAAAGTAGACACTATAGAGATATGCAAAAGTCAGAGATTGAACCAGTCCAGATCAGCTATTTTAAGCCCGACTTTACCTGGCGTGAGATTGCGGACGCGGCGCGCACAACGATCCGCATGGAGGAGGGCACCAAGGAGCCAACCAGCGCTTGGAAGCGCAAAATACTGCTCTCCGAACACTCCCCCATTCGACTGATGTTCTTTAAATGGAAGTGGGTTAACCTCAAATACTGGGTCAGCGTCCACTTTGTGCGCCACAAGATCGGCATTGAGCACTTTGTCAGCACGCAACGCACCGACCGCACCGGTGTGCGTCGCGATGAAGCCCCCCAGAACGCCCCGGTGCATCATCAATGCGCGGCCAATGCCCAGTCGATCATCTTTATCTCGCGCAAGCGCCTCTGCGCCCAAGCCTCCGCAGAAACTAACTCTGCCTGGAAACTAGTACTAGCTGAAATTAAAAACTGCGAGCCCGAACTCTATCACCTCTGCGTACCGGAGTGTGTTTACCGCGGGTTTTGTCCGGAATTCAAAAGCTGCGGCTACAGCCAAACAGAGAAGTTTCAAGAGGCGTTGAAGAGCTACCGCAATAGCAACTAACGGCGACGGAAGAGCCGCCACAAAAAAAAGCGCAGACGCGCAAACCAGCTGGCTTTTTTTGAGTCGGCTTTAAAATCACGTTTCATATATTCTCGATCTGAAAGTCCCATAACATGAGTGATTATAACATAAACCCCAGCCAGGCTTCACCCAGTAATTCAGGGGAGCGGCTGCAGAATGTCCTCGCCCGGCGCGGTATCGCCTCGCGGCGGGGCGCAGCGGAGATGATTAAAGCGGGTGAGGTTGCTGTGAACGGCGAAACAATCCGTGAGCCGAGCTTTCGAGTGAATCTCAGCCAGCATAAAATAGCGGTGCGCGGCAAAAAAATCGACACAAAAGCCGAGACCAAGCGCACCATTCTACTCTACAAGCCGCGCGGCCTGATATGCTCCGCCGACAACTCGCAGGGCGACACGGTCTGTGACCTGCTGCAGCAGCAGATCCCTGAGCGGCTGGTGCCTGTCGGACGGCTCGACCGGGACAGCGAAGGTCTGTTGATTATGTCGAATGACGGCGAGCTGACCAATATTCTAACCCATCCGCGCTATGGGCATAAGAAAACCTATGTGGTACGTGTTTCGGGTGAGATGAGCGAAAACAAGCTTATTATTTTGCGATCACGAATGGACATTGATGGATACTTCATCAAGCCAGTGAAGGTGGATCTGATCAGTAGCAACCGCAATAACGTCCACAAGCTCACCTTCACACTCTCGGAGGGGCGCAACCGTCAGATCCGCAAGATGTGCGAGCAGGTTGGCCTGCGGATTGTATTCCTGCAGCGGACGCGGATCGGCCCACTGCGAATCGGCACCATGCAGCCTGGCGACTGGAGGGAGCTGCATCAAAATGACATTGATCTACTGCTCCATAAAGCGCAAGCCAGCGGCGGATCGCTGCTTTAGAGCATTGTCGCGTCAATTGTCATCCTTTTATGGCGCAGGCTCAGGCTGGCGCCTTTGATGAGAGTTTTTTCCTCTTCTCGGCGTATGTCCAACGGCTCGTCCACCCAGACCTTCCAGCCGCGAAGCGCCGCCCGGTCGTAGAGGCTTTCAAGTGTGTCAATAAAGCGCTCCTGACCACGCCAGAAGGGTAGTGATCCCAAGCGGTGAACCAAGGGTGCAGAGGTGCCGGTATGTTCTTCTTCGCCGAAATCAGTCATCTCTGTCTGGGCTTGTCCATAGAAGCTAGCTTGTGAGGGGAGAGGCTCACGCTTGATGCAAGGTATGCTGATCTTTTGCTCGCTTTGACCGCTTCCGTGAAAAATGTCATCGCGCGTGATGCCCCTGATTTTTAAGAGCAGCATCGGATTTTTGGCGATCTCCTCTCCGAGCAGATAATAGACTGCCGCTAAATGCTTGCAGGGGTTGGCCCAGTCAGGGCAATTGCAGCGGCTTTTCAGATCATGCTCACGCTCTGGAAAGAAGGGGCATCCGGCCTTGAGAATGATACTTTCGATCTTCAACGGAAGATCGCCTACCAGCAGACGCGCAATCAGAACCGGATTATCGCGCAATGTGCCAAGTACGTTTGCTTTGCCCTCTTGAGTCAAAGTTTTGAAACTAATGCGGCTGCGGTAGGGCTCTTTTTGAACGCCCTGCACAGTGGCATTGACCAGCCCCGCCTCGATCATCAGATCCGAGACCTGCCCCGCTTCTGCATAATTTCGTCCGCGCCCCAGTCGTGCTCCGAGGCGGAACTGCTCCATCATATCCACCCAGCGTCGGCTCCACCAGACGCGCAATTGCCCGGTGCTGGTGTGTTGCGCCCGTATTCCGCCACGTACAGCCAGCGGATTGCGCAGTTGATAGATCTTCCTTTTACTCATCAATGGTCTCCTGTTGGAGCGGGGTGTTGGAAAGCTGCAGTAGCTGGCGCAGTTTCTGGTTGGATAGCTCGGTGAGGAACTGTTCGTTGCTGCTGATCATCTCGTCTGTCAGCAGCGATTTTCGGGACATCAGCGCGTCAATTTTTTCCTCCAGTGTGCCAACACAGATAAACTTGTGAACCATCACATTTTTTTTCTGGCCAATGCGGAAAGCGCGGTCAGTGGCCTGATTCTCAACGGCCGGATTCCACCAGCGGTCATAATGAAAAACATGGTTGGCGCGGGTAAGGTTCAGTCCAGTGCCGCCAGCTTTGAGCGAGAGGATGAAAGCGTTCGGTTCGGGCGAATTCTGAAAACCGCTGATCATTAAGTCGCGGTTTTTTCGACTGGTGCCGCCATAGAGAAAAGGCATATCAACCGCAAAAGTCTGGCAGAGGTGCTCTTTAATGAGGGCACCCATCGTCGCGTACTGGGTAAATATCAGGGCGCTCTCCCCTTTCAGGAAGATCTCTTCCAGCATCTCAACCAGCCGCTCAAGTTTGCCTGAGCGGTTTTCAAGATCTTCCCTCTCGCCCAGATAGTTAGCCGGGTGATTGCAGATCTGTTTCAGATGTGTCAAGACCGCGAGGATAGCCCCTCTGCGACCGATACCGCTTTTTTCCTCAATCTCGCGGCTGAAACTCTCGGTTACATCCTGATACAACTCCTGCTGTTCCAATGAAAGCGAGCAATAGATCTTGTTTTCAATCTTATCGGGCAAATCGCGGATGATATCCTGATCGGTTTTAACCCTGCGTAAAATAAAGGGTGATGTGATCTGGCGCAGCCGATTTTTGGATTTAAGATCGGCCCCCGACTGAATCGGTTTAAAGAAAGAGTCCCAGAAATATTTTCGAGTGCCTAGCAGGCCGGGGTTAAGGAAATCCATCAGCGACCAGATATCACCCACGTTATTTTCCATCGGGGTGCCTGTCAGGGCAATCCGATAATCAGCGGTTATGGCGCGAGCGGCCTGGGCCTGAAGCGTCAATGCGTTTTTGATATTCTGCGCCTCATCCACAATCAAACCCGACCATTTGATTTGTTTTAAATCTTTGTAGTCTTTATGCAGCAGTGTGTAGCTGGTGATCACAACGTCATGTTGATCAGCTTGCCGCTTCAATTTTTCCCCGTGTAAGCGGCTCAATCCGTGATGCGTCATGCAGGTGAGCGAGGGGGCGAACTTAGCGATCTCATGCGCCCAGTTACCCAGAATAGAGGTTGGGCCGACAATCAGGATGGGTTTCCGAGATCCTTTGCTCCGCTCATGCAGAATAAAAGCAATGGTCTGGATGGTTTTCCCAAGGCCCATATCATCTGCCAGGCAAGCGCCCAGCCCCCAGTTCTTAAGAAAAACCAACCAACTAAAACCCCGTGCCTGGTAAGGGCGCAACACGCCATGAAAGTGCTTAGGCTGGGGAAGATTCTCAAATTTCTGCTCGCCCTTTAATGTTTTCAAGAAGGTATCAATCCAGCCATGGCCGGTTAAGGCGCGGATGTCAAGTCCATGTGGATTTTGAATGCCGCCCAGCGCTAAACACATAATTTCGCGGGCAGTATGGCTCTCCTTACGTTTGCGCTTCCAGATTCGTAAGGCTTCCTGCAGTTGAGCAGTGTCGATTTCGATCCAGCGCCCACGGAAATAGACGAGTGAACTCTGCTCCGCTAAAAGCTGTTCCAGCTCTTCCGGAGTGATCGACTCGCCTTCCAACGTGACCTTCCACTTCAAGTCAAAGCGGCGTTCCAGATCCATCTCGCCGTTGACTTCGCTGGCAGCATGCGGCTGGATCTCCGCGTCCAGTGCAAAGGGCTGAATAACCTTATCCGCACACCACGCCGGCAGTTCAACCTCATAGCCGCATGCACGCAACAGTGCCGCTGTTCCATTGATAAAGGTGCGAGCTTCCTGGTGGGTCAAGGCTGCGGCTGTGCGCTCTTTGTGTCGCTTGATCCGCTCCAGCGGCGAGAAAAGCAGTGCGGCCTGTCCTAAAGAAAGCAACAGATATTCGCTGATCTCGGGATGCGTGAAAATGCGCGCTCCCACGGGAAACTCGCTCTCCCTCTGATCTTGCTTGAATTTGACCTCCAGCAACCATTTTTTTTGATCGTGCAGCGGCGGCTCATGGAGTTTTAACACCAACGTGATGTTAGACTCCCGGCTGAATTCAACCGGACGGCGCCAGGTGTGAAGCACATTCTTCAGCTCGTCCAGCTCGCTCTGGCTATCCCAACGGATCAGTGACGACTCCCCGCGTAGTGCTGCGAGCCAGGCATCATGCACACTATAAAACTTCCCCTTACAGGCTTGAGCCCGTGACAACGTCGTCATAACACTGACACGCACAATATAATCGGTGATTATGTTTAAAAGTTCTTCTGCTGATTCAGCTAGATTCTCACCCGAAATAGCGACTCCGGGAATTTTAGCAATGATTTGATCAAGTCGCTCGCCATCCCGAAGTGTCAGAATCGGCTGCCACAATGCATAATGTTCACCCGTGGATGCCCTGCGCACAGATGGCAGAAACCGGCCGCGGGCGATCAGCGAGCCTGCGAGTCGGTACAGGTTTTTTAAACTATAGATATCTTTATCAAAGAAAACTCCGGGCGCCACCCGCCTTTTCTGACAGGCGCCGAACAAAGCGATCATCTGTCGGTTGTTAAGTTTGACCGCGTCCACGTGCCATGGTGACAAAATCTTCGCAACAGGGTGGTTTAGCTCTGTACGGGTCGTGGACTTGATAAGAAATGTGTGCGAGGGGATCGGAAATTTGCGACCTTTGATCACAGCAGTCGGCAACTTAAGTGTCAACTGAACCGCATTCAATTCTTTGGGCGCAGCCCATAACATGCTAGTTAAAAGCACTTTAAGTTGTTGGGTATCAACGTTAAATGGAGAAAATGACACATTATCGCACTCTTGAATTTGCAATAATATATCTTCTTCCACACCCTGTTCAGCCCATACATAAAGCGCATTTTCGTCCCAACATGTATGCAAAAAAAACATCTCACACGATATGATGCCCTTTTTTGCCGTTGTAAGTCGATACTATTTTGCGGTTTAGGGAGAAAAATCTAAAAAACACTGAGAAATGAGCCAAGTGTAAACACCCACGAGAGAATCGAGGGAATCGGGGAAGCCGAGGGAATCGAGGTAGTCGAAGAAGTCGGGAGTTCAGCACAGTGTGGCAGCTCAGCCCGTGCCAGCTCACGGAGAGCAATCAGCTCTTTCATCACATTAAACTGATTGGCCGCGTACTCCTTGGTCCCAAAGAGATCATGCAACTGTTTATAGAGCTGGAACAACTGCTCATAAACTACGACATTGGCCTGGACCGGGGTGTAGCGCTGTTCGTCAAGGGTGGTCATCGCTGCTGCTGCCGCCTCAAAATCAGGGTGGGCGCCGCCGACCACAGCGCCAGCCATGGCGGAGCCAAGGGCGCAGGCCTGGTCGCTAGAGGAAACCAGCATTGGGCAGTTTAAAACATCGGCGTAGATCTGCATCAGCAGCGGACTCTTCTTGGCGATACCCCCGCAGGTGATTACGCTTTCAATGGGAACCCCGTATTCCTTTATATGGTCGCGGATCACACATGCACCGAAGGCGGTGGCCTCAATCAGAGTGCGGAAAATCTCTGCTGGCGAGCTATGCAGGGTCAGCCCCAGCACCACCCCGGTCAACTGCTGATCAACCAGCACCGTACAGTTGCCGTTATGCCAGTCCAGTGCCAGCAGGCCACTGATGCCGGGCTTTAGCTGTGCGGCCTCCCGACTAAGCTCCACGTGATCCAGCCCGCCCCCAGGTTGCAGTTTGTGAACATACCAGTTGAAGATATCGCCCACCGCGTATTGGCCTGCCTCTATACCGTATGATCCCGGCAAAATGGAGTCGGGCACCACCCCGCAGACCCCGGGAATATCCTCCAGGTCGGTTGCAAGAGGCGCCACTGCCAGGTCACACCCCGAGGTGCCGAGCACCTTGACCATGGTGCCAGGGCGAATGCCGCAACCCACTCCACCCAGATGGGCATCAAAGCCACCGCCAGCCACTGGAATGCCGACAGGAAAACCCAGTTTGCTCGCCCACTCAGGGGTGAGCGTTCCGACAGTGTCGGAGATATTGACCGTGGTCGTTGGCAGTGTGTCCCTAACGCGGGAAAGAACCCCGTTATCAAAGGAAGCCAGGAACTCTTTAGTAGGATAGCCGCCCCAAGCCTGGTTGAACATGGCTTTATGGCCCGCCGCACAGATACAGCGTTTGATTTGGTCCAAGGCTGTGGTATTGGTCAACACAGCAGGGACCCAGTCGACCAGTTCAACCCAACTGGCCGCAGCTGCGAAAACCGTCGCATCGCTCCTAGCGCATTTCAGCAGCTTGGACCAGTACCAGGCGGAGGAGTAGACACCGCCGCACTTTGCCAGATACTCAGGGTGTGTGGCTTTGGCCGCCGCCGTGATTTCCGCCGCTTCTTTGTAAGCAGTATGGTCTTTCCAAAGCCATGCCATGGCATTAGGGTTGTCCTGAAAAGCTGCCTGCAGTGCCAGAGCCTCACCAGCCGCATCAACTGGAATGGGTGTGCTGCCAGTGGTGTCAACCCCAATGCCTACAATCTTGTGCGCGCACTCTGGATCGCTCTGCAGTGCCTGGGCGAGGGCTTGGGTCAACGTGGCCTCAATGCCAGCAAGGTAATCAGCTGGATGCTGCCGCGCCACATGCGGGTCCTTCGGGTCAATCACAACACCCATCTCGCCCGTGGGATAGTTGAAAACTGCCGCACCAATCTCAGCCCCGTTATCTGTACGAACAATCACCGCGCGCACCGAATTTGTGCCAAAATCTAAACCTGCCGAATAAGTGATCATATTAACCTGTCTTCTGCTTTAAAAACCCTTGATTTGCGCTGTTTTTCTCATGTTCTTTAATAGTATCAAGGAATCAACTCTGAATCCATTTAAGAAATGTAGTTTTATATCTTGTTTTGAGGTGCTGTTGCAAGTATATTTTATATTACACAGAAATAAGGGGGTGTATCGGTGCAATAATCCACCGTGTAACGGAGGATTTACTTTATCTGCAATATAAGTATGTCCTCCGCTATGCGGTGGACAACAATGATTTTGAAGGTTATCCGGTAATATGCACCAATTCACAGATGCACCCGAAATAAAGAGCGCCAGGACATGATTATATGAAGCTTCACTACAAAGAGAACGGCACTGGAATGCCGCTGGTGATATTGCACGGATTGCTGGGCTCCAGCACTAACTGGCGCGGAATCAGTAAATCATTGGCCGACATCTGCCGCGTGATCTCGATTGATCTGCCTAACCATGGCCTTTCACCACATGTGGCCGATGCCGATCTCGCACTGACCTGCAATAGCGTGATCGAAACTATGCGGAGTGCTGGAGTGGCTCAGGCCTGCATTATAGGTCACAGCATGGGCGGAAAAATCGCGATGCAACTCAGTGCCATTCACCCAGAGATTCTGACAGGGCTAATCGTGGTTGACATGCTCCCCAAGGCGGTCCCCCCTACGCACCTCTTTGTTCTGCGGGCCTGCGAACAACTGGATCTCGCCGCAGCCTCCAACCGCCATGAGCTAGATCAAATGCTCGCCTGTTCCATTCCTCAATCTGAGACCCGTGCCTTTATTCTCAAAAATGTGCGACGCGATGCAGAGGGCCACTTCTACTGGCAGGTCAACCTGCCGTATATTATCACGAACTATAAAATCGTCAGTGATGCTTCCAATCTGCGAGTGCCCTATAACGGCAGAAGCCTCTTTCTCGGCGGCGCGACCTCACCTTATAATATCGCCTCTGAGATACCCCTGATCCACACCTGGTTTCCCCAAGCACAGATCAAAATCATCCCAAATGCTGGCCATCTGCCACACATTGATCAGCCAGGAGAGTTTAGCGCAGCTGTGCGGGAATTTATGAAATCAACGCATGTCGCAAAAATGCAATGCCGCTCATAGAGCGGCTATTACACGTACGACAACGCTTGCAAACAGCCAGCCGACTTACAGGCAACGCCCCCTACGGCTGGCGCTGGTAGGTGGCTGGATCCTGGGGCACAATATTAAAATCAGGTTTCCAGTTTGGTGACGCGCTGTAAAACTTCATCGCAGTATTGAAAACCAGATTCTCAATCACTGCCTGACTGTGGCCATCACCGCGCATATACTCCACCACCTTGATCAGCGAGAGAGGATCTGAGATGCCCCAATCAGCCGATCCATTAACAATCACACGTTGGTCCCCATATTGCCGCACCATGGCGGAGACCCGCTCGGGATTGAGCTTGGAATAGGGGTAAACGGTCATGCCCGCGTAGCACCCTGAGTCGAGTGTGTGCTTGATGGTCTCCTCGGTGTTGTGATCAACATCGATCCGCTCCACGGTGAACCCCTCGACCTTGATGATATCAAGGATACGCAGCGCGCCGCGCAGTTTGTCGAAGTGTGGCAGATGCAGAATCACCGGCATCCTGCGCTCCTCAGCCATCCGCAACTGCCGCAGCATTGCATGTTCTTCATTAGCCGTGATGTTGTTCAACCCCACCTCGCCCATGGCCACACAGCGCGGATGATCGAGATACTCGGCCATGCCGTCGATCACCTCATCCGCCAAACCCTTGTCCTCAGCCTCCTTGGGGTTCATCGCGATCGCGCAGTAGTGATCAATCCCAAAGCGGGCGGCCCGCACGGTTTCAAACTCAAGAATCAAATTAAAGTAGTCAAAAAAGGTGCCCGCATAACGACGGTTGGTGCCCAGCCAGAAAGAGGGCTCAACACAGGCGCGAATCCCGGCTTTGTGCATGGCAGTGTACTCATCGGTTGTGCGCGAGAGCATATGAATATGCGGTTCAATTATGATCATGATGTTAATTCCTTTTGCCAGCCAAATGCCAGCGGGAGAAGTTCGCCGACAGTTGTTGTAAACACTGGGCCATTATTCAATCCAGTATAATAAACCGGTATCTCCTGACCACAAAACTCAGCGAGTACCTGACGGCAGGCTCCGCAGGGTGTGGCGGGGTGGTCCTGGCCAGCGGCCAGCGCCAGGGCGACGAACTGCTGACAACCTGAGCCAACTGCGTTGAAGATTGCCGCGCGCTCGGCGCAGATACTCAAACCATACGAGGCGTTTTCCACATTGCAGCCGCTGTAAATCACCCCATCCAGACCTAGCAGGGCAGCCCCCACCGGATAGTTTGAGTAGGGGCAATAAGCTCCTTCAGCCGCTTTTCGCGCGGCCGCAATCAGGGCTACGACCATTTCTTTCATGTTTTACCCGCTCAGTTTTGTGATGGGATTAAGCTTAAGCTTGCGAAACTCGACCTCTGAACCCTCGGCCTGCAGCGCGATCTGTCCTTTAGAGGCAGTGCAGCCTGTGCCGTAGTTGACGAGATCCCCATTGACCCAGACCTTGACCTCATCGCCGAAACACTCAATGATCATGGTGGTCCACTCCCCCACTGGTACTTCAGAGTCATCAGTCAGGTTTTTTATGCGGCGGTTTTTGCCGGCAACAGCTCCCCACTTCTCTTTAGGGCCGCGACGCGCAACCATATCAGGAACAGTGATATCCTCGCCGATACACCAGAAATCGCCGGCGTTTTCGTGCATCATCTGCACCTCGATTGATTTCGGGAACATTTTGGAAAGCTCCCTCGGAGTGGACGCGTGGACCAGCACACCGCAGTTACCCGGCTTGGCCACGAACCGATATTGAACCTCCAGACGGTAGTCTTGATAGACATTGTCAGTGATCAAATGGCCGCGTGGTGTTCCCAGGCTAACTAGCATCCCATCGCGAACAATGAAAGGATTGACAGTGTCTGGATCTTTATCCATTTGAGGAACATCCACATGCCAGCCGGCTAAATCTTTTCCACTGAAGAGCGACTCCGAATTGGCAATGAAGGTCATGCTGGTCACGGTTAAAACGAGAAGTGCTTTTTTAATCATTTCTATCTCCTTTATTAACTTTGTACACAATGTGAATTTCTTATAATATACAAAACCTTAACATTTGACAACATCACATTAGCAAATTTCGGCGTGGCTAAAGTTAACGATTGTGATAATATCTTTGCTATACGTGCGTTATGTTAGCGCATGAAACTAATCAAGGGAGAGATGATATGCGACATTTTATGATGGTGCTTACGTTAATACCGCTATGGCTTTCGGCACAATCGCTGGAGATCAAGCCCAATCGGGAGTCGGCAGTTTACAAGACAGGAGAGAACGCGTCTTTCGTTTTGCTGGTCAAGGATGCACAGGGGCAGACAATGCAGGAGGGGAGTCTGAAGATGAGGTTGACCAATTTCGGCCCGCTGGTGATCACCAACGCGGTGTTTGATCTGGCCGCAGCTAATCCAATAACGCTATCAGCAACGCTGCAGGAACCGGGATTCATTCTAGGTGATGCCTCTATCAAGGTGGGTGACAAAAATATCCAGCAGCTATTCGGTGCGGCATTCTCGCCCGAAAAAATCAAACCCGGTAGTGCCAGACCCTCTGATTTCGACGCATTCTGGGACGCTGCGGTTAAAAAACTCGATACAGAGGTTCCTGTTGATCCACAGATAGAGGCAATGCCAAAGATCAGCAATGACAAGCAGGATAGTTTTCGGGTCAGTTTTGCGACAGCTGGCGGCAAACGGGTTTATGGATTCTTGTCTGTACCCAAAGGGAAAGGACCTTTTCCTGTCGTTGTAAATGTGCCAGGCGCGGGTCCGGGTACTGTTGCTCCATCCACTGGCCTAGCAGCCCAAGGGTTCGTTCATTTTGTCATGAATGTTCATCCCTTTGAGCCTGCGGCAACCAAAACTGAACAAAAACGGCTTTATGACGAGCAGAATCTCAGATTGAAAGAGATTTACGGTGTGCATTATAGTCTGTCGGGGGCAAGGGAACGTGAGGAATACTTTTTTTATCCGATAATACTGGGGATCAACCGTGCAGTCAACTGGTTGGCGGCAAGGCCGGATGTTGACAAAACGCGTTTCTTATATACCGGTTCCAGCCAAGGCGGCGGGTTTGGCTTTTATCTTTGTGGCCTGAATCGCAACTTCACCAAAGGTGTAATGCATGTTCCGGCATTGACTGATCTCTTGGGATTTCAGCAGCAGCGCGCTTCAGGCTGGCCCAAGCTAGTCGAGAGCGTACCCGAGGCTGACAAGGCGGCGGCGACCAAAATCGCCCCTTATTTTGATGGGGCTCATTTCGCAGCCAGGATAAAATGTCCTGTGAGGGTCTCAGTTGGCTTCATTGACCGTACCTGTCCTCCGGCCGCTGTGTATTCAGGTTACAACTCTCTGGTTGTCAAAGACAGGGATATCTGTCATGCGACCAGAATGCCGCACGCTGTGTATCCGGAAGTCAGTAAACCTCTGGACCAATGGCTGAAAAAGTAGGTCCGGTTTTCAACCGGGCATAGTCTCGATGCAAGTCAGGTGTCTCCTCGTCATCTGCTTTGTGCTAATATTCAGTTGTTATATGTAGCTTTTTTTATTATAAAAATTTTATGATATTTAAAAAAAATCAGAAACGCATGCTCTTTGTCCTGCTGACAGCCTTTATCATCACCTACATCGGGGCTTACCTGTTTAAAACGCGACATGTTGATAAACAACGAATTGCATCGATTAACGAACACGTTGCGAAGAGTATACTATTGCTGCCTCCCCCTGCTCCGATCTCCGGAACTGTGCTCCAGCAAAAGGTTGTCTCGTCCGTAAAACAGCCCTTGACGCAGCCCACGCTGACACAGGGGCAACTCGAACCGCTGCGGTCTGCCTTTAAAAACAGCAGAGATAAAATTAAGGGGCAGCTCCCCAAAAACAGAACGATTCTACTCTCCAAGCGCACGATTGAAGTTCCTGAAGAAAGGTCTTTACCCGCTGATTTCGCACTGGATCAGAGCCCAACCCAGCGCGATTCACTGCCCTATATTGTCCACTTCGGCCAGCCAATCACCGGCGCAATGCGCCAGGGACTGGAAAAAAATGGCGCTCTTTTGCGGGGCTACCTAGCCCACTACGCCTTCTTAACCGAGTTGTCGGCTGCGGCACTACGCGCTATTGCAAATAATCCAGATGTGCACTTTGTCACAGAATTTCTACCCAAGGATAAAATTCAGCCCTTTCTCAGCTCTCTGACCGCAACCATACCTGGCAACGAAACTCTACAACTCTCGATCCAGACGCTTGATCCGCTGGATACTAAGTCGGTCGAGGAGCTGGTCGCCGCGCTCGGCGGTGAGGTCAATCACACCACCCGCTTGCCAGAGTGGGGGGTGATTCGCGCGACCCTGCCTTTGAGTGAGATTCCAGCACTGACACAGCGCGGTGAGGTCCAGTGGGTTGAGGAGTTTGTCCCACCCAAATTGCTCAATGATTATGCGACCCTGCCCTCGCACCTGAATGCGGTAGCGGTTCAGAACGAGTGGTACTTGACAGGTCAAGGGCAGATTATCGGCCATGCTGACACCGGAATCGATACGGGGAATGAGGCCACCATTCACCCTGATTTCCAGGGCCAGATCGCCGCCATTTTTGATCTGGCCAACAACGGCACTGATGCCGCCGATTATCACGGTCACGGCACTCACACCGCCGGCTCGATCTGCGGCAGCGGCGCCTCCAGCCAGGGGCAATACAAAGGTATCGCCTATGATGCCAAGCTGATCGCACAGTGCATCGTGGATAAGACCACTGGACATTTTACCGGTATCTATGACCTTTATGCCATGTATATGCAAAGTTATTTGAATGGGGCGACCATCCACTCCGATAGCTGGGGCTCAGCGGTTTATGGCGAGTACGACGGCTTTGCCAGGGAGACCGATCTCTTTGCATGGACCTACCCCCGTTTTTTGCCGGTCTTTGCAGCCGGAAACTCAGGCATAGACAGCGATAACGACGGAATTGTTGATCCCGACAACATCACCTCGCCGGGTACCGCTAAAAATGTGCTGACAATAGGTGCCACCGAGAATGACCGCCCCTTTGCAAATGAAGGGTTTCGCGCTTATAAATACTCTCAGAAATGGGGAACAAGCTTTAAAACCAACCCCATCAAGGATGACTACATCTCGCGCAGTGCCACCACATTGCCCTACCAGCAGGGCATGGCCGCTTTTTCCAGTCGGGGGCCAACCGATGACAATCGCATCAAACCCGAGGTGTGCGCGCCTGGCACTGACATTATCTCCACCCGCAGCTCCATGCCCGGCGCCAGCGCGCTATGGGGTGTGCTACCCGCCAACTACGCTTACTGCTACAGTGGCGGAACCAGCATGGCAACCCCGCTCACAGCGGGCACTGCCGCCCTGATCCGGCAATATATGGTTCAGCGAGCCGGCATTCCCCTTCCATCCGCCGCATTGATCAAGGCCACCATGATCGGCGGTTCGCACACACTGGCACCTGGTCAGTACGGAGTTACAGCGCAACAGGAGATCCCCTTCACATCCCCAAACATGATTGAAGGCTGGGGGCAGCCAGAACTCGTTCAAATGCTTCACCCGCAAGGACTAATGATTAGGCTAATCGACGGATTCTCCCCTACGACCGGCGGGACCAATCTCTATCAAGTCACGGTCGCGAAGCCCGGTTATCCGCTTGATATTGTGATGTCCTGGCTGGATTATCCGGGCACAGCTGGCGGGCCAGCCACGCTGGTCAACGACCTTAATCTGAACGTGGTCACTCCAGGTACCAACGTCCTATTCCCTAATAACCGCACAACCGATGACGACTGCAACACAGTTGAGAGCATCCGGATCAACGCTGCCGAGACTGGTGTTTATACCCTCAAAGTCATTGGTGCAAATATCGTGGTCAATAACGGTGCTGTCGCAATCTATGTACGCGGCGCGCTGGACGAAACCCCGATCATTGTGCATGAGAGTACGCCGTACTATGATTCCACGCAGGCCCCTTATCCAATTGATTTCAAGGTGCAGAGCCTTAGCCCGTTGACCAATAATAGCGTGAACCTTTACTATAACACCGGCACGCCCAACTCTGTCACTGGTACGTGGCAGAGTGTGGCAGCCACCTGGAGCAGCAACGCCAACTACCAGGCAATGATCCCCCACCACCAGAAAAACACAACCCTGCGCTACTACATGCAAATTTCCAACGAGACCTTTAATGTCAGCCTGCCAAAACATGCGGTCATCAGCAATAACTTCTTCACCATGCACCTCGGCTCCCCGACCCTTCTGATCATTGACGGCAGTCCTGCGCAATATGGAACCGTGATACCGGAGTATGGCACCAACATCATCCTCTCCGGCCAGGTATTTACGGCCACCGCCGCGCCGCAAGCAATTACCACCCAGGAACGCATCGCTGCGGATGGATGGAGCGGCACAGGTGACATTCCATCCGCAGCGGACACCAACTCTGTGACACTCTCCATTCAACAGGAGAGTGCGCTTACCTGGAACTGGCAGACCCAGTACCGGCTGACAAGAAAGCTGTACTTCAAGAATATCGACTATACGCATGCTGATGGCATCTTCTGGCACTGGAAAGACAGGGTAGTGCCTGATCAAACCGCACACACCCTGTACTCGGTCGACAGCGGTATGGGCAGCAGCGAGCTGTACGCATTTTACGGTTGGTCTCTGGATGACATACGCTGGCCTGATGCCAATGCGCCCTCCCTGAATCCGTGCAGCGGCCTAGCTATGACCAACGCGTACACTTTACAGGCCAATTATATGTTGCTTCAGCAGGATGACGATGATGATGGCATCTATGATTGGTGGGAGCAACTCTACTTTGGCAACACCTCGAGCGCCAATGATCCGGAGGCTGATTTAGATGGCGATTTGTGGAGTAATCAGGCTGAGGCGCTCGACAACACCAACCCCTTTGACCCGGGTAGTTTCCCAACGCCGCCAGCCATCACCGTCAACCCGTTGGCGCCCTTCCAGAGCCTCCGTCCGCCTTGGAGTGTGACCGCTCTGATCACGGATAACTTCACCGTTGTCTCCGCAGTTTTACAGTGGCGCGAAAAGGGCGAGACCCTCTGGCAGGAAGCTGTAATGGGCTATGCTGGCAATGACCTCTTCGCAGCGGATATCACGCCCGCCGCGCACGGCGCCAAACGCATTGATTACCGGATTGCCGCCGCTGATCTGATTGGTTACTATGACCCCTCATTTGCGGCAACATCCGCGGTTTACAGTGTGATCGGCGATTACGACACCCCTTGGATGCAGGTCACTCCAGAATCAATGGATATAATTGAAATTGCAAATCAAGCAACCAATCTCAGCGTAAGTGTGGCTAATCTGGCAGGGCCGGATTTGATCTGGACCGGTTATGTCGCGACCGCAGCCGCGACCTTTACCGCCTCTGACCCTGGCTGGCAGCATTCAGGAACCAATGATCTTTGGCACGTATCCACCAATCGGACCTGGAATGGCGACCCAGTATGGTACTGCGGCAGCCAAAGCTTGCGCCAATACCCCAGTTCGTGCCACGCCTCGCTCAATACGCCAGAGTTTACTGTTGGCAACCACGGAGTTTTGAGTTTCCGCCACTGGGCTGATTTTGAAGAGGATACCGAGGAAAATGCCTATTGGGATGGGGCGGTGATCATGATCTCAACCAACAGCGGCAGCACATTCTCAATCATTGAGTCGCTCGCGGGTTACAACGCCGCCATTGTACCTAACCCCGCCTCGCCCTTTGCAGGCGATCAGCCCTGCTTTGGCGGCATGGGCACCGGATGGGAGAGCGTTCTTGTTGACCTCGCCCCCTATGCTGGCGGGAGTGTTATCTTTCGCTTTGAATTTGGCTCCGATGAGTATGTGACAGCCGAAGGGTGGTATATCGGTGGTGTCACGGTACTCTCCTCTGAGCCACCCCTGCCACCTTGGCTCGTAAAAACCGGGATTTGGAGCGGCGTACTAGCTGATGGATGGCAGGCAATACCGGGGTTTGAAGTCAAACCGCTCCTGATGCTGACCAACAGCGAACACATAGTGTGTGTGCGCGTGGACAACAATGATCCGGCTGCCAACCCAGTGGTTGATCTGACGCTCCGCCGTGGTTTTGCAATCACCGGTGAGGTTGCTGGAAACGGGAGCATCGCCATCGATGATCCGATCATCTTCCGCGATGAGAGTGCTCAGATCTCGATCCAGGCTGAGTACGGCTCCTATATTACCAATCTCACCATCAACGGCGTATGGCAAGCCGGAGACTACGACTATGCAGACACTAGCCGCCTCTACGTATTGCATCCAGTGACCAATAACACTCATTTTGCGGTCTGGTTTGACCTAAGAACCTGGAACCTGTTGATAAACAGCGCTTTCGGTTCACCGTCACCTGCCGCTGGCAGTTATCACCTCTCCCATGAGAGTGAGATTCTGGCCTATGTTACAACCCCGGTAATGGATGTTAACCCCATGATCCGTTACAGCGTATCCGGGCACAGCTTGATTGGCGCTGATCCTATTTCAGAAAACACCGGATTGGTCTCCTTTGTGCTAACCAACAACACTGAACTTACCTGGCTCTGGAGCACCAACTACCAGCTAAAAGCAGTTTCTACGGGAAATGGCGTGGTAGTCCCGGAACAAGGATGGTATATTGCTGGCTCCACCTCTTGCACCACTGGCTACCCAATCAATTACCACCACTTCGAAAATTGGAGCGGTGATACCAACAATGCTGTTTTCTGCAGTCTTAATAACAGCCATATCAACCTGTTGATGGACGCTCCACGCAACATCAGCGCCTCGTTTAGCGCCAATTTGACACCCACCCACGGCGTACCAGAGACCTGGCTTGCATCCTTCGGCTTTTACAACAACTTTGAGAGTGTGGCCGAGGGCGATCACGACAACGATGGGATGTATACGTGGCAAGAGTGGCGGAGCGATACCGACCCAACCAACGCGCTTTCACTCCTGCAGCTCAGGAGCGTTGGGGTCGCAGATGATGTCGTGCAGGTCTCCTGGGTCGGCGGCATCAGCCGTACGCAATGGCTGCAGCACGCTGCAGCGCCTGCGGGTCCTTGGATCGATACCTTCACCAACCTGCCCCCCACCGCAATCACAAACAGCATCCACCTGCCCCATGAAGGCAATCGCAGCTTCTTCCGCGTTTTAATCCCATAAAGCAGCTTTTAGCCGCAACAAGATAAAGCGTTTGTGATCTGAGAAAAACCTTACCTGGCCTGTCTCTATGTGTTCGCAAGAAGGGTCGCGAAGAGACGCACTTTCTCTCCCGGGTATTTTTAACCCGGCTAACCTTAAGGGGGATTGCTTTAGAAGATGTATGATGCCGTGACCTTCCAGGTGCGCCCATCAGCCGGATAGTAATAGTAGTTGTGTCCACCGGCCCAGTAGTAGCCGCCATAGTTGCAGTACTCCTTATCAAAGAGGTTGTCAACGCCCGCTGAAAGTTTAAATCCTTCTGCAAACTGCGGTTCATAGGCAACACCTAGGTCGAGCGTGGTGTAGGGTTTCAGCCTTTGAGCCGTGTTGGCAAAATCAGATTCCATGCGCTGCGACGAAATATGATTCACTGTGCCCAGCAGGCTGATCTCATCTGTAACACAGAGTCTGCCATTTAGGCGCAGCGAGTGCCTGGGAACCATCGGAAACTGATTTTCATCATACGGCCCTTCAGAAAAATAGGCGTCAACATAGTTGTATAACAGCCCGATTGATCCCAGATCCTCCTTGTCCAAGGAGACCGAAGCTTCAATTCCTTCGCGAGTGGTATTATCAGGCGCATTCACATTCTGATAAGTCACTGAGTTGTAATAGATCTCGTCCTGACTCTTGATCTGGTAAAAGGTTATTGCCGTTGTCAGGTATTCAAACAGGGTCGCCGAACCACCAGCTTCAAGTGTATAGCCGGTCTCGGGCTTAAGAGCGGTATTGGGAACACCCCATGAAACCACCTCATCCACAAATGGGGCATGGTAATAGCTAGTTGCCTTGGCAAAGAGTTTAGCCTCTTCAATCGGACGATAAAGCAGAGCTGCTTCATAGGCCGCCTCAGTGTTATCGTATGAGGTTATTTTTGCCGCGCTCTTGACGCGGTTGTCGAAACGCTCTCCACGGGCTCCTGCCAGCAGTGAGATATCATCTGTGAAGAAAAATTCATCCATGATGTAACCAGCATAGGATGCGCGGTTATACTCATCTTTACTGGTGTCGGATTTATACTGGTTGAAACGAAGGTCGGTCCCAAGCGTTAATTGGTTTTCATATTCGCCTATATCAAAAGTGTGGTTGTATTTTGGGGTGAATGCGTACTCGTCAACCGTATATTCGGTTCTGGATTTTAAAGAGATCCAGGAGGTCTCTGATTCGCGTCGGCTGGCTGTGAATGCACCATCCAGAATTCCTTCCTCTCCAAGATCGGTTTTCCCGTAAAGGCGTGTGCCCCATTGTTCAAGCTCAGAGCTGTCATTAGGAGTGGTCGACAGCTTGGGGTTTTTGTTGAACTGTGCCCGTGTCAATGATCCAGGCAGTCCAAAGTCGCTATTATGGTAGAATGCGGAGAGAGATACCTGGCGTATTTCGTTCCAATGTTTCGTAACAGATCCATTGGCATTCCAGGTTTCATAGTCGCTGTTCTTGCGGTATCCATCTGATTTGTCCCAGCTCAATCCTCCGCTGTAACTAACGCCCTCATCCAACACTCCGGCACGGTTGACACTAGCTCCGAATGTATTGTCAGAGCCTACCGTGGCCAATACGGCGGTACGTTCTTCTTCGCCGGGAGCCAGAGTAATGATATTGATTACCCCTGCAACAGCGTAGTCGCCAAACAAAACGGTTTGACTGCCATGCAGCACCTCAATGCGGGATATGCCGGCTAGTGGTACACGCAGGAGATTAGGTGCGGCCATATCAGGGTTGTTGAGCCTTTCGCCGTCAACCATGACCAGAATACGACCGTGTGAGTTGCCGCCATAGCCGCGCATGGATATCTGAGACTGAGCTGGATTGCTGCTTAAAGAGCGGATGAATATCCCGGCATCTTTGCGCAGAACATCAATGATGTCTTTACGACCTTTTTTACGGATATCCTCAGCTGTGATAATTGTCACATGTGAGGCCATCTCCTCTTTTGTCTTAAAGGCGCGGCTTGCTTCTACAATAACCGGAGGCATATTGGTGTGAGCGGGTGTGGCTTCGTTTTGCTCCAGCACTTCAACTGCTGTTGCATTAAAAGCAGATATGATTGAGAGTGTGCATACAAGGCACGGCGCGAGTTGAATTAACAGTTGCTTCATCTTCTTCCTCAAGCGGGATCAGTTGTATAATCTGCGTCACAAGAGGAAAGAAGGTTTAGAACTCCCAATACCTCTTGCGCGAAGGCATTTAACAGATGCATCCAATCCGTCTTCTGACTTACAGCGTATCCTCACTCTAACCTTCTCATCTGATACAACAGACAATGGCACTAAAGAGCTTGTAGCTGATTACAGCGGCGCGACCGTACCCGAATCTCACGGGTTTCCGATAATTGGCACATGTACTTTTAAGATAGTGTATGCGCTTTGATATGTCAAGGGGGGTGTTTGGAAAGACGAATTATTTTAGAACTGCGTGGCTGCTTCTCAGGCTCCGCCATTGTTGGATCTCATTCCTGCGTTGAACGACCCACAGCTCACTGCTCACTCCAGGTGGTAGCGTCGCCATCACACGTGGGTGGCCACAGCTCTGGCAACAGGCCCCTTCAGTGATTGGGCGCGCGCAGCCGGGGCAGCAACACTCCAGTACCTCGCCGCAAGTGGCGCAGTACTTTATATTGCCTGTCAGTAAGCTCAGCTCAGGCCAGACAAAAAGTTCGTCATTGATGATATAAGGGATATTGGACAAACAAGCGGGATTTGGGCAATAACCTTTTTGAAGGGAGAACGCTGGGAGGAACTCAGGAATATTATTGCGCGTCTTCTCCTCCATCGGAATTTTGAGGATGCCGGCGATTTTCTCGACAAACTCTATGGAGAGCTTTTCAGGGTGTCCTCTTTCAAACATGCTGACTGCACTTTGCGCGCAACCAACGGCTTTCGCCAACGCGCTTTGTGTCAACCCTTGTTCACGCCGCGCAGCTGCAACCTTCCTGCAAAAATCTTCTGGTAAATATGCCATAACTTTGATTCTTGGTCTAAGTTTTAGATGTTAAAAAGCTGTTAATAACGTAATGCCCATAGTATGCCTCAGATCATAGGTTATTAACAAGCACAAGATATCAACAGTTTATATACAGGTTTAAAATATTGTGAATCAACAAGATATGAGTTATACGCAGCCTGATTATAAACTGTTTATAACCTTCATTTAATAATGTTGATAATATTGTAGATAAATTGATATTTTAAGAACCAGAAGACAGAATTCAGAAGACACTACCTGCGTGGCTACGATATTTTCGTGTTTACGAGAGATTGATGTTTTCAAAATCTGATCTTTATGGTTTCATACATGCATGGATCAAAAGAGCCGATTGTTAATTGTGAATATTGTCACTTTCGCCAGAGTGCCGTTTGTCGTTTTATTTATGGTGCTGGCAGTGGTGCATGCGTATGACCCGGGGTTGCGAATTCTGGCGGTGCTGGGTACGATCTCGCTGGCAGTGGCTGCTTTGACCGATCTGTTTGACGGAATGCTCGCGCGCAAGTGGGAAGTAGTTTCAAAATTCGGGGCTATGGCTGATCCTCTGATGGATAAAGTTTTTTATCTGGTAGTTTTCCCCACGCTGCTCTGGCTGCTCGGGCGTCAGCCGGATGAGGGAGCACACGCGCTGGTGATGCTAATTTTCACCGTACTCTATATCTTACGGGATCAATGGGTCACCTTCCTGCGCTCGGTAGGAACGCTGTTTGGTGCTGACTGCGGTGCCAACTGGATGGGCAAGTTCAGAACAGCCGCCAGCTTTCCAATCGCCTGTGTGATCTATGTCTACGCCGCACTGCACCCTTTCTTTCTGCCGCAGGCACTGATCTACACTCTGGAGGCATTTCTGATCGTGATCAATCTCTGGTCCATGTTCACATATACCAGAGAGTATATGCCCTATCTCAAACAAGCACTGCTGTCAAAAAAAGCGGAGTGAAGAAATGCATTGCGTATTGTTATCACGCGAGGCACGGCTTAAAATTGCAAAACATGCATGGAATGTTGTTCCGCTGGAGGCGTTCGGCTTTCTGTTGGGAGATGCGGAGACGCAGCAAGTTCTCGTTGCGTTGCCTTGTTCGAAAACATCTGCGTGGGGAAAGTTTGATGACCGCTGGAACGGCATTGTTGAATCAATACCACTTGCTGAAAAAACGGCAAACGAATACGGTCTTTCTGTTGCGGGTTTTTATGGCTCTGCCGATTTTGACTTTACTCCCGGCATCGATATTTAAATTGCAGATTTTGTTCACAAATACCTATGGATATGGCATCATTCAGGGGTGTTGAAAGCTATGCAGCAGCTTTTTTCAGGTCGAGCTCGCAGCTCTCGACCTGTAGCTCCGATTTCCAATCGGACATGTCCGGTTGGAAACCGGACCTACGTTAGATACAGCTCGACAGATAATCCCGCTTATGCGGCTGAATCGCAGCAATTTTGCAGATAACAGGAGTTTTGAACGCCCACAATTGAATTTAAGGGGAAGCAGTTTGTCCATTCACACCATTTGAGTGTGCCCTTCCGCGAGCGGGTAGTTGATGCAAAGAGGTCTTTGCCCGCCAAAGGCGGCAAACCCTCGCTCTCTGACAATCTGATTATCCACGGCGACAATTTGGAGGCTCTGAAAGCCCTGCTGACAACCCATGCCGGTAAAATGGATTGCATCTTCATCGATCCGCCCTACAACACCGGTAACGAGGGCTGGTGCTATAATGATAACGTTCGCTCCCCATTGATGAAAGAGTGGCTTAAGAAATCCGCCAACCCCGTCGATAAAGAGGATCTTGAACGCCATGATAAGTGGCTCTGTATGATGTGGCCGCGAACCAGAAAGATGGCGGCAACCGGCGGTTTATTCTGGTGGAGTGTGAGGATTACCAAGGAGATCAAAGAGGGCGTTCTGAAGGTTATCGGCGAGCGCACGGTGGAGGAAACCGCGCCGGGGCTGGGCGGCAGCTTCACCTTCTGCGAACTGGGTGCCCCCATGCGGATTGAGAGTCTGCTCAGCGGCAAAGATATGCCGGGTTACGAAGCGCTGGCGCGCTATGTCTTTTACACGGCCACAGGGCACTCGCTGGATAAAAACACAGCGTGGTATCTGGACGGAAGGAGCACCGTACATTGGTGGCATCGGATTGCTGTTCATCAGCAATCCTACGGGTTGCAGGGGTGGCAGCGTAACCGTAAACAGCCACTCAGACCGCAATAGCTGCGGCTAAATAACGGTTGATCATCGAAAATGGCGTGAAAGGGTTATAGAGACCGTATGTGAAGTCTTCGGTGTGAGAGAGGTGGTTGTCTATACTCGGCAACGCGACAGCTTGGTCTGGTCTGTGGCAGCGAAGATGCTCTACAAGTTCGCCAGTTTGACTCAGCGCGCAGTCGCAGTGGGATTTGGATCAAGATGGAATTTCAGACAAAAGGAAGTGAAAAAAAGTGGCACATCAGCGATTTACAAAAAGTAGCACAGGCGTCTCGCCTGTGTTGGTTGTGGAGTTCACAGATGAGACAGTTGAAGCTGTGGTTACACCCGGCCTGGAGGGCGTTTACCAATGGATATGGCTGAATAACGGAGCTGTATCCGCTCCGGCCGCAAGGTTGACCAATATCTCATGGGCGGGCGGGGGTGCTGAGGCCGGCCTTGTAATCAGCTTCCATCCAACCGGTGCAGCTTGGGCCTCTTTTGGGTCAGACACCATCCACAGATGTATCTATGCGAATGATCCGGAAAGTGAAGATGATGACGAAGACGGCGTGCTGGATCTATACGACACTGACGGCGTGAGCGGCGATGATGACTTCATAAAAATCTATCCGTTTTCACCTATAAGTCTGCTCCATGTATTCAGCGAGCAAACGATTCTCAATACCTGTCCGAACAAGATAATCATCTATCTGCTCTATCGTTGCGCGAAACACCTGATAATCTTTTGCGCCGAAGACGGTCGGTAATACTGGACGAAACTCCGGCTGAAATGCTAATCTTGACATGTATCTTTCCCCCATTTTGGTTGATGAGGTTATTATAAGATACTTCTTTCCGACAAGGGAGGCAAAAATGCCTCTTTTGATCGGAAATTTGCCACCTTAACACCTTAAGCATGAAACTGTTGCAAAATTGGAACAGGCTCTATGTAGTCCACGCTTTAGCGTGTCTTCGGCCATAGTTAGAATTGCAAATTTTTTGAGAGCAACAGTGACAATGTCCCGATAAAATGGTATGTTTAAGAACAAATCGTAGAACGGTTTGACCGAAGAAGTGATTGGTGTTCAAAGGGTGATTGTTTAATTCAAACAAAGGAGACATCATGCAATACAGAGAGTTGGGCAATTCAAATATTGCAGAGACCATGGCTTGTTTGATATCACTGCGTGATGAGGGCAAGATTCGTGAAATCGGCGTTTCTAACTGCACACCTGGGCAGATGGATGAGTATCTCGCCGCAGGTGTGATCGTGAGCAACCAGCCGCGTTATAGCATGCTTGACCGGAAGATCGAAAAGGAGTTGTTGCCCTACTGCCGCAAGCACGATCTGGCAGTGCTGGCCTACTCCCCGTTGGAACAAGGACTTCTGACCGGCAAGATCGGCATGGAGACGAGCATTGATCCTGAGTCATTCCGCAACAAACTCTCTTGGTTTGCGCCAGAAAAACGCAGGCTTGTTATAAAACTACTCTCAGAGTGGGAAGTGCTGACATAACAGTACGACTGTACGCTTGCGCAACTGGTGATTGCTTGGACAATCGCGCAGCCCAGTGTAACGGTCGCACTTTGCGGTGCTAGAAAGAGTGAGAACGCGCTCGAAAACGCCGGTGCTGGTGCTTTGAAGATCACACCCGACGACCTTGCACGCATGCGGCGTGAAATTGAGGCGATTGCGCCGCCTGAATAGCGATATTGAAAATTATGATAATTGTGCTTGATGCTGATTGGGAAAAGCGGTATATTCATTAAATAAATAAATAGAGGGTTTTACCGAAAGGAGTCGAAGAAATGTTCAAACAAGGTTTTTTGCTTATTGGATTTGGAATGATCGCGGCGGTTATGAGAGCTGACATCACAGTCAACGAGACAGCTGGAGTTGTGCGTGTGGAGATCAATGGCACCCAGTTTGCGGATTATAACTACAGGGATGTTGCGCGACCGTATTTGTATCCGGTCTTCGGCCCAACAGGGATACCGATGACGCGTGACTGGCCGATGGCGGAGAATCCCAATGACTCCAAAGACCACGTCCACCACAAAGGTCTATGGTATGCGCACGGGGACATTAATGGCGTGAATTTCTGGTCTGAACAGAAGGGCTTCGGCAAGACTCGGCATAAGAAGTTTATCACGCTCAAGTCGGGCAAGTACGAAGGCGTGATCAGCTCGCTCAACGACTGGGTGGCCCCTAGCGGCACCGTGATCTGTACTGACGAGCGCCTGCTTCGTTTCCGCTCCGACGGTAGTGCTGTGCGTAGCATCGACTATGAGATTACACTGATCGCGTCACACGGCGATTTGGTCATTGGCGACACAAAAGAGGGCAGCATGTCGATCCGCGTGCCATCGACGATGACCGTGAACGGCAAGAATGGAAAAGGGCATATCGTCACTAGCGAAGGCTTGCGAGACGGAAAGACTTGGGGTAAGGCGGCAGCATGGGTTGATTACTGGGGGCCGGTGCAGAACCAAACGGTTGGCATAGCGGTTTTCGACCATCCCTCTAATCCGCGCCATCCGACACGTTGGCACGTTCGCACATACGGTCTTTTCGCCGCAAACCCCTTCGGATTACATCACTTTGATAATCAGGCGGGCAGCCCCGGCGACCTGAAAATTTCCGCTGGCGGCCATGTCACCTTCCGCTATCGCTTCGTATTTCACACCGGCGATGACCAGCAGGCCGGAATCGCCACTTTATATAAGGCGTATTGCGACAGCGGATCGGGTGTGCCTGCAAAATAAAATAAAACGGAACGGAACGGCTTTTAAAGCCGCGTTTCTGAATGTGCTCGGGCTGGCATCTCTCCAACAGAACCTTAAAAAGGTAGGCACAGTGAGCGTGGACGGCACTAAAATCAATGCATTAGCAGACGGTTAGACTTTTAAGTCCGACAGCCTGCTAGGCCTTCGCGGTTACAAAATTTCTAATATTTTTCGAGGGTAAGGACAGTTTCTCATTTTTTTTGTTTTTCCGTCATATTTTACTTGCCGGCACTCTTCATTTATGATAATGAAACAATATAAAAAGGAGTGTGATTATGAATAGGTACTGTTTATTTGTTGTGGTTGCGCTTGGGGCGCAATCGGCGTTGACTCAAAATCTCCCCAAAATTCAAAGTTTTGAAAGCACAGCCACCGACAACTGGAGCTTTAGCACCAACCCCCCCGCCTACAATGCCAACAACGATGTGTGGGATCGTGTCAGCGATGGCGGCCAGTATTTTTCAGCTGCGCCGGATGGCTCTTACTTCTGGAAATTTTACGATATCGACGAGATACCAGGCATACCCGAGGACAAAGTCTGCCATCTGACCTTCGAGACCGTTGATCTAGCGTCTGAGGAGGAATGCACCGTCAGCTTTGATTACTGTAACCGTGGACTGGATAAGGAAGACTACATGTCATATACCCTTGCTTTTGACAACAGCAATGGCTGGACAAGCGCCAGTGAGGTGGTGTTGCCAAAGCACGACGACAGTGTTTCCACTTGGTTCACCGTTCACACTTCCGTACCTGCGGAGGCGCAATATTGCCGTCTGCGGCTCTCAGCCAAGGCGAATTTTTCCGCGGACTGCGGTGGTTTTGACAATATCCAATTGAAGGAGGGTGTCGTCAAGCAGCCCCAAATGACAATCGTAAGCCCGGTGAATGGTGCCTTTTTCGAAAACTCGGCCTCCAACGTAACCATTGTTGGAACATCAACCAATCTGGTTGGGGTTATGGTGTGGAGTAACACCATGAACAGCGTCTCCGGCGCCATCGCGGCGAGCAGTGAATGGAGCATCGCATCCCTGCCGCTAGGGGAGGGCCAGAATAAGATCTCCCTAACCGCGACCAATGCGACTGGTCTGAAAGCGGTTGTAGAGCTCTCACTCCTGCGCGGCCGCGTATTGGCTATGGATGCGCTGGGAAGAATAGTCTTTGTCGCCTTTAACAGCGCTGGCGACTCTTTTGCGTTTGTTGCACTTAAAGAACTTCCCGCAGGAGTGGTACTTCTTTTCACAGATAACACATGGAACGGAGCAGATTTTGGTTCAACCGAAGACAATCTTGTGTGGAGCAACAGTGTTGCGACAGCTGCGGGTACGGTGGTTATCTGTTACAACTGCCACGACTCCAAAATAATCAGTAACAACCTGGGCGTGGTGGTGAGTGGAAAGCTAAATCTTGCGCAGGATGGCGAGGAGATCTATGCTTACTGCGGCAGTGTACGTCAACCAACCGCCTTTCTGGCGTCGATCAGCACTGCGAACTCAAACTTAAAAGGCACTGGACTGGTTTATGGTGAGACAGCGGTTGCGATTTCCAAGACTCCTGCAAGTCAATATTATCACGGTGCGCGTTGCACACAGAAGCAATGGTGCGACTACCTGCCGCTGATCAACAGTGCGGCCAACTGGTCGAAGACCGCCGACGCGACTGAGAGCTGGGGTGATGCGACAAGGTTTACGAGGGTGATTACGGCAACGGTGATTATGATTCAGTAGCGTCCCGTAAGGGGCTAGATCCGCGCACTGGGCGCGGAGAGGAGAGTGGTGAGTTTTTTGACTCGAACTTTGTCTCGCACTTAGTCTGGCTTGACAAGGTGTGAGACAAGGTGCGAGACAAGGAAGTCTTTCGCTATATGGGTGACTGCGGTGGTATGCGAATGATCAGGTTGCGCACTCTGGTCAGCCGCGCCTTTGGTTTACGATAACGGCGACGATGATGGTTGACGATTTTAAAGGACGGAATTTTTAATCGTAATCCGCTATCGCATGCCACGTCGAACGACTGGAAGGCGGGTCATTCATCATCGTTAACCAAAGCCGCTCTGTGAGCGGCGCAGGTACTGGCTGCAGCGAGGGAGCCTGAGGCGAAAGCCCATGCGAGATTGTAACCTCCGCAGGGGCCGTCAACATCGACCACCTCACCGGCACAATATAGGTTTGAGATTGAGCGGCAGGCCAGTGTGCGCGGGTCCAGCTCCTGAACCGCCAGGCCTCCGCGGGTCAGCGTCGCCTTATCCCAGCCATCAGGCTGCACAATGGTCGGAACCCCCCTTCTAGCAAAGAAAGCGCGAATTTGTGATGGGGAAAAGTGATAAATCGCTGGGGCGGCAAAGCTGGAGTTGCGCCCGAAGCTGTGAATCATCTCCCGTGGCGAGCACTCGTGAGTAAGATTACAGCTGCCATCGCCAGTTGCAAGCAGTTTGCGACCCGGCGATGCCAGCCGTTCCAGCATCAGAGCTGGTCTTGAACAAAAACAGGCCGCCGATAAATCGGCGGCCCCTGCTCCAATAATTAAAGTGTGCGGCGAACTCATTAAAGTTGCTGTTCTTCAGCCAGCAGACTCTGCATACGGTTGACTGTGGCAACTAACTCATTGTTTTGTTTGAGCATCGTTTGACATAGTGTGACCAGCTCCGCACAGCGGTGAAGGGTTGTGATACGCGATTTCTCCAGCTCTTTGCGGCGCAGTTTCAGACTGTCAATGCTCTCATCCAGAGTTGTGATGCGCTGCTCCGCCTTGAGTAACATGCGCCGTGTCTGAAAAAGCTGCGTGAGAACCTCGCCTGCGGAGAGATCCAGATCATCAATAATCATCTCTGACGGAATAGGCACTGTGACAGCCTGCTTACATTCAACGCAATTGATCGTCAAACCAGCGGCACGATAGTCGATGACCAGACTATGATTGCAGTGAGGGCAATCAAATACTATGTCTGTTTCATGGATCTCTTCTTCACTTGTGTTACCAGAAGCAACAATTGTATTTGTTGAAGTATCTTGCATAACTGACTCCTTACAAGCAACGGACGAGAGACGCGCGCATGATTAACCACAGGTTAAACCATCGGTCACAATCAGGATTTGATAATTTTTCCAGCTTTAATGCAAGCTGCGCAAACCTTCATGCGCGCGACACCACCAGTGCTCGTTTTAGCTCGAACCACTTTAATGTTCGGTAAAAACCGACGTTTTGAGATGCCTGTTGTATGTAAACCAATGCCGCCTTTGTATTTGGCAAGACCGTGACGGACTATGGTATTTCCAGAACGCGGAGCTTTGCCGCATATTTCGCAAATTCTTGACATAAATAACTCTCCTACTCGAAAAGGTAAAAATAATATCAGTTTTAGCCTCTCCGTTCAAGGCTAAACGCACTATTTATTTTACGCTTTCGAAACTAAATAATAATATAGTGAATATTCACAAATTTCGCAAGCAAGAAATGACGTTTTGCGAAGTGCGGGCCGTGACCGCGGTTGGAGCGTTTTATTGGATTACTTTGAGAAAGTTTATTCGCCTGATTGAAACTGCGAAGAATAACCGCTATAGTAAATAGCTGTGAACTAAAAAAAGGTCAAAAAAAAATTCAGCATCAAACATAAATATCGCTGAGCATCGTACAGCCGATAATGCATGCCTATGATTACACCATTATTAAAAGTTAAAAATCTTGAGATCGCATTCCATCGAGAGGGAGTGAAGAGCACTCCTGTGCGATCACTCTCTCTTACAATTGCGCCGGGTGAGCGGGTGGCGATTGTGGGCGAGAGCGGCTGCGGCAAAAGCCTGACAGCGCTGGCGCTCACAGGACTTCCCCCCACTGACAGGGCCAGCGTTTCTGGGGAAATTGTCTTTGATGGACGAAAGATACAAACTCCGGCTGATATGCGAAGGATCCGCGGCAAAGACATTGCCTATGTTTTTCAAGACCCTGGTGGTGCGCTCAATCCAGTGATGCGGGTGCGAGATCAGATCGCTGAATGCCTGCCGCGGCTCTACAAGGAGCCGCGGCGAGCAGTAACCCTTGATTTACTAACCCGCGCTGGGCTGTCTGATCCTTCGCGTGTTGCGGCGGCTTACCCCTGTGAATTGAGCGGCGGCCAGCAGCAAAGGGTGATGCTGGCCATGGCGCTGGCTTCGCAGCCAAAATTGCTCGTCGCGGATGAGCCCACCACGGCGCTGGATGTGACCACCCAGCAGCAGGTGCTGAATTTGATCGACGAACTGGCCATTGCCTCTGGCATGGCAGTGCTGCTGATCACCCACAATCTGGGGTTGGTGGCCGGCCATACCGCCAGAGTGCATGTGATGTATGCCGGTGTTGTGGTGGAATCAGGCGCAGTGCGGGATGTGTTGTCAACGCCGCTGCACCCTTATGCCAGCGGACTGCTGGCAGCTGTCCCCATGCTCGACACACCGCGTAACAGTCAGTTGCGTGATATCCCCGGCACCGTGCCAGCCCCAGACAACTGGCCGCCCGGCTGCGCCTTTGCCCCTCGCTGTAGCCGCGCCACACCGCAGTGTGCCATGGAACAGCCGCCGCAGGAACAAAGAGGCACCCGTAACTTCCGCTGCTTCAACCCTGTACAAAGTTGAACATGTCAAAAAAAAACAAAAAACCTATTTTAGAATTGAACGGCCTTTCAGTTGTTTACAAAAGGGTTGGCCGCCCAGCAATGCGCGCTGTTCACAAAGTTTCCCTCTCTCTGCTGGCGGGGGGTTCGCTTGGGATTGTTGGCGAAAGCGGCTGTGGCAAGACCTCGCTGGCCCGTGTTATTATGGGGCTGCACCTCCCGCATGAAGGGGCACTGCTCTTTGAGGGCAAGAGCATTGCGGCGTTTACTCATGCGGAGCGTGTTCGGTACAGGCGCAAGGTACAGATGATCTTTCAGGATGCAACGGGATCCCTCAATCCGCGCATGACTGTCCGGCAGAGCATTGAGGAGGTGCTCAGGGTGCACCGGATCTGCGTTCCCAAGGAGATCGAAAGCCGCGTGGACTCCCTGTTGGAGCGGGTGGCATTGTCAAAAAAGATATTGGATTCATATCCCCGTGAAATGAGCGGCGGGCAGTGTCAGCGCGTGAGTATCGCACGCTGCCTGGCCTTGGGTCCAGAGGTGATTATCGCGGATGAGCCTGTGAGCGCGCTGGATGTTTCGGTACAGGCGCGTATACTCAATCTTCTGCGTAGGTTGCAGCAGGAACTGAACTTGGCCCTGATTCTCATATCGCATGATCTCGCGGTGGTCAAACATGTCTGCGATGACGCAGTTGTTATGTACGCCGGCGAGTTTGTCGAGGCTGGCCGCACGCTTGAGGTGCTTGAAAACCCTCAGCATGCCTACACAAAGTCTCTGCTGGCAGCGGTCCCGGATGTCAAGCGGGAGCTGCAAAAACAGGTGCTGAGTATTTGAAAACAGCCAGCGTGTCGTTTCTTCTGATTAGTCGCTTAGGCGACTAGAAAAAACAATTAATTGTTTTTTGCAAAAAGTTGTCTATCGAACGTTTATAGGCGTTTAGTGTAGTAGTCGCTCTATGAGCGACACAGAGGTCAGTGTAGTAGTCGCTCTATGAGCGACACAGAGGTCAGTGTAGTAGTCGCTCTATGAGCGACACAGAGGTCAGTGTAGTAGTCGCTCTATGAGCGACACAGAGGTTGGTGTAGTAGTCGCTCTATGAGCGACACATGCCGCTCATAGAGCGGCTACTACACTCGATGCTGGCCGACGATGACGGTGGACGATTGGGATCATGCGGGGGCTCGTCCACCAGCATCGTCGCCGTTATCTAAACCGGAGGCGCGGCTGACCAGAGTGCGTAATCTGATCATTCGCAAACCACCTTAGTCACCCGTATAGCGAAAGATTTCCTTATCTCACACCTTGTCTCACACCTTGTCTCACACCTTGTCAAGTCAGACTAAGTGCGAGACAAAATTCGCGACAAAGCTGGCCTATTGCCCAGGGTCGGGGTCGGGGTCGGGGTCGGTATCGGTATCGAAGGGTGCATAGAATCGACCCCGATGCCGATTCCGACCCCGACTCCGAGTTGCGGGGCACCACATATTGACTGCGGAACCGACCTCTTGTAGGTCCGGTTTTCAACCGGACATGTCCGATTGGAAATCGGACCTACGTCTGTCGTAAAGCACTATAGCCGCGGGCCGTGGCCGCGGTTGGCGCGTATACACGCTCCGAATAATGAATGCGGTCATGACAGACGCACTCTCCGACAAAGTTTACGACAAAGAGAAATAACACATGATTTTACGATTTGCCATGCAGAGGTGGAGGAGATCTACAATGCCGCCGACCCAGTTGACACAGTTGTGCGCAATGCGCATGCGAAGTACGAGGCTTGTCGCCAGCTCCATCCCGGGGCGGCCATTATCACAGCCGATACTCTGGTCTGGTTTGAGGGGCGGCTGATTGGCAAACCCAGGGATCTCCTGGAGGCAGCGGAGTTTCTGCGCGCGTTTTCAGGAAACACACAGATTGTTTTCAGCGGAGTGGTATTGGGGATGCCCGGAGAGCGATCACCTGTAATCAGGGTTGAAGCTTCATCAGTTGAGTTTAAGGAGCTGACCGAAGAGGTGATTCAGGGCTATCTGCGGCGAACCATGCCACTGGACCGCGCCGGTGCTTATGACATCGATGAAAACAGCGAACTACTGATCGCAGGGCATTGTGGCTCATACACCAATATCATGGGGCTGCCGGAGGAGATTCTCCGCGACTGGCTGAGAGCGCAACGGCTGATTGCCTTTTCTTAGGTATTTGTTGTTTAACAACCCCGTTTGTCACGCTCTGGCCAATGATCAGCAGCGGCGTAGTCGGCTGCATCAATTGTGTCATCAAAATTCAGATCGCCAAACATGCGCAAGCTGAAGATTGTATAGATATTGGTTCTGGCATAGGTTTCGTTGTCTTCGCTCCAGCCCCAGATAATTTTGTCGCCGCAAACATTAGGTGCTGGCACCAACGCCCTCAACATAGACGGCCTTGCCGCGGCCAACAGAGGTGCATGGTGTGGTTTTGGCAGCGTCACCCCATGTCCTTAGACTTCCAGAACACGAAATTTGCGTGGCTGTGGTTGACGCACTCGGATTATGCGATGGGCAGCGGAGGCGAGGATACCCCGAAAGAGAGCATGGCATAGCGGAACTCAACGTCGCCAGTACAGCAAAGCTCAGCCCTATACAGCGCAACATCATTGACGCGTTCAAACTGACCCTGCCGACATAGTTGCACATCTTCGGGAATTCAGGAGATTATGTTGGACGTCCCGATAACCAGAACACACCTTCCGTCTGGTATTACGGACAGATTTCAGACGCTTATGATGACACGAACGGACTTGGGGCTATTTGTACTTGGAATGGCCGTCCTGTACGCATGTCAAAGATGACCAACTTTCTTGTCGCGTATTCAGTTCCCAAAGATACCAGAATAGTGAAGATTGTCCTAACTTCCACTCATCCGCTAACGGCTCGAAACATAATGTGGGTTGACTGGAATCCTAAATAATACAGCTAACAAGATAAATTCAGCGCATGCGGTAAACCGCAACACTAATTTCAGATTTAGCATAAAAAATATACTTGTGAGCAATCATAGGTATGATACCATTAACATATGAATACAAAAGAAATACAAAAGAAATAAACTTGGATGAAGGGAAAGGTATTCCTAATGATCAAGTCAAGAAGGATTTTGAAGCATGGTTTGCCCAATAATCTGGTCTCCTACGACACGCTTTGATCTGTGGGATGTTATGTCCTGTATATCCGAGTTTGATCAAGATACTGCACAAGTGTCCGCATTTGGTCAACCAGAAAAGTGAAAAACGATTTATAGGCACAGCGGTAACGTCCCCCGAAAGAGGATTTCTGCGCTGACAAGCAACAAACGTAAAGGTTACAATGTAATGGTTGTTTTCTAAAGAGAGAAGGCGGCTCTCATTCCCTTTGGTGTAATCCACAAACAGGGTCCGGTGAGTGCCACGTAAAAATAACAAATAAATCATGAATACTAATTTTTCACGCTCACCACTGTTAACGCTTGCTCTGGCTGCAATTGTTATTTTACTGGTCATTCAGTTGAAGCAGCAGCGCGACCAGCCCTCGCCGGAAATGGGTGTCTCTGCGATCAGCGGTAGCACAGATTCGGGCACATACCCTGTCCTGCCCGAGGCATTGCCTGCTCTGACGGCCCCTGAGATATACCGTAAGGTCTCACCCTCGGTTGTCTCGGTGGTCAACAGCGGGCTGGTGCGGCGTGGGTTTTTCTCGATCCAGCTCTATGAGGTTGAGCAGGGATCAGGCTCTGGTTTTGTCTGGGATAAAAAAGGACATATTGTCAGCAACTACCATGTGGTTCACAATGCCAGCCGCATCAACGTGACATTCCCTGACGGCACTGGATATGCAGCCGAGGTCGCAGGCGTGGCCCCGGATTATGACCTGGCAGTGCTTAAAATCAATGCCCCAGCGGAGTTGCTTCACCCGGTCGAAGTCTTTTCGTCAAAAGACCTGGAAGTCGGGCGCAACGTTTACGCAATTGGCAACCCCTTCGGACTGGACACCACACTCTCCGCTGGCATTGTCAGCGCGCTGGGTCGCACCATCACCTCCATGACCGACCGCAAAATCTACAATGTCATCCAGACTGACGCGGCGATCAACCCAGGTAACTCCGGCGGGCCGCTGCTGAACTGCAGCGGCGAGATCATCGGAGTCAACACAGCGATTCTCAGTCCCAGCGGGGCCTATGCCGGGATTGGGTTTGCGGTGCCCTCCGACACAGTTTCACGCATTGTACCGCAGCTGATCAAAAAAGGGCGGGTGACCCGCGCCGGGCTGGGCTTGCGCCTCCTGCCCGACCATGTGACCGGCCGCTCAAAGATCGATGGAGTGGCCATCTACGCGGTTTTTGACCAAACCCCAGCCGCGGCGGCGGGGCTGCAAGGGCTGCGCGTCAGCCCCACCAACAAGCTGCTCTTTGGCGATATTATCATTGCTGTCAATAACATCCCGGTCACAACAATTGAAGAGCTGCAGGCCATTCTCGACCCCCTCAACCCGGGCGACAACGTGACCCTCTCTGTGACAAGCAGCAACGTCGTCAGGCAGGTTAAAATCTCCCTGGTGGAGGAGCCTTAGCCCCCTCTCTGAAAAATCTTAAAATACGATCTATTTCTGCTTGATGTAAATAATCGCACCTGCTAACTTTAGCGCATGACAGAGAAGAAAAAATATCTTATCCGGCCTGCACGCCTGGACGATGCCATGGCGATCTTTGATTTGATTCAAAGCTATCACGATGATCTGATTCCACGCCCCATGGGAGAGATAATCAGCAATATCGACCGCTTTATTGTATGTGAGTCAGAGGGCGTTGTAGCAGGCTGTGCTGCCTGGAAGATCATCCCAGAGATCGGCAACCCGTCCAAGGCCTCGGTTGAAGTACAATCGGTCGCGGTCAACGAAGAGTTCCGACGCCGTGGTATTGGGTCGAAACTGGTCAGAAATATCATTGAAAATGTACGGCGTTTTGATCCCTTTCAAGCTATTGTATTGACCTTTGCTCCGCAGTTTTTCAGTGCACTGGGTTTTGTTGAGGTGCCCAAAACCAGTGTCATGCATAAACTTTATATGGGGTGCATAAACTGCACCAAACACGCCAACCCCTTCACTTGCCCGGAGATCGCGATGGTTTATGATCTGCGGGCGCGGCATTAAACATTCCGCCCTTTAAAAAATCGTCGATCAGCATCGTCGCCGCTATCGTAAACCGCCCTCTAAAACCTAAACTCCAAAATCTAAACTCCGCGCCCAGCGCGGATCTAGCCCCTTACCAAAGGGCTTAAGGGATCGCTCCACGCCGTTGCGTTCAAGTCGTGGCAACGGGATTGCGGCTCTTTGCTCTGCGTCGCCTCAAGCTTTTGCTTGCGAAAGCGGCCATGTCCCTTGTCCTCACCCGTTTTTTTAATCGGCATGACAAGGAAAAAGAGGGCGATCAAGATCCCAATCAGAGCTAACACGAACATCAGCCAAGAGCTGTCGCGCGCAACGGCACTTCGAATAAATGCAAAATTGAGTACAAGATGGATGACTACCAAGGCCAACAAAAGATAGGCCGCCCAGAGATGAGCAGTGCCCCACTCGTGTCGCGAAAAGTTCAGAAGTGTCAGGCCATGGCCCCCTTTGCTGCCGGGAACCAGTCGATGTTTGATCAGTAGCCCTGTGCCTGCAAGAAAGCACATCGTCACATACATTAAGATATCCGTCAGCACTCGAATGGTTTTTTTGTTCATTGTTACCCTTTCAATTTCAATCTAAAGCAGCTTTACGCCGCGGCCTGATTGCCGGGCAAATTTTGGGTTGTTGCCGGCAATCACCAGCACAACCTCACCTTTGGTTTTGCCGCTCGCAAAAAGAGGGATCAGTTCAGAGATAAAACCACGCTCAACCCGCTCATGGACTTTGGTCAGCTCCAGACAAACCGCCGCCTCGCGGTCGCCCATGTTCTCCAGTGCGGCCTGCAGTGATTTCGCAATTCGGAAGGGGCTCTCAAAGCAGATCAGGGTGTGGGGTAAAGCGGCCTCCTCTGCAAAGAACCGGGCGAGCGCGCCGGGTTTGCGGGGCGGAAACCCCTTGAAGGTGAAACTGGAGGTGGAGAGACCGGAGGCGAGTAGCGCCGGCGTGACCGCCGATGCTCCAGGAATAATATCAAAGGGTATATTCTCCTGTACCGCCAGTCGTATCAGACGATAGCCGGGATCGCTGATCCCCGGGTAACCGCCATCAGAGCAGAGCGCCACCATGCGCCCACCGCGCACAGCTTGAATAATCCGCGCGCCAGCCCGCTCTTCATTGCCCTGACGGTAGGAGAGCATCTCCGGACGCGGGATATTAAAGGCGCTCAGCAGTGCCCAGGTACGGCGAGTGTCCTCACACGCAATCATATCAGCGGTCTTCAGGGTTTCCAGCGCGCGGGGGCTCAGGTCCTGGAGGTTGCCGATGGGAGTTGCCACAATGTGCAGCATTTGTGAAGCTCCTGAATGATACTTTGTTTAAGAGTTTCAAGTCCATAGCCGCTCTTGGCCGAAATTGGTATGGCTTGCGGATACTGTTCGGTGACATGCAGCACCGCGCTATCAGAGCTGCCTTTATCGCATTTGTTGAGAATCAGCAGCGAGGGAACCTCTTTCGCGCCGATCTCCTGGATAGTTTCGTAACAGACCTTCAGGTGGTCGTGGACATGCGGATAGGAGGCATCAACCACAATCAGCAGCAGGTCGGCCTGCACCGCGACATCCAGGGTAGATTTGAAGGAGGCAATCAGGGTGTGCGGGAGATTGCGGATGAAACCCACAGTGTCGGTGAGCAGCACCTGCTTGTTCTGTTGGAGCCAGACCAGCCGGGTCTTGGTGTCGAGTGTGGCAAAAAGCCGGTCATCCACATAGGCCTCAGAGCGTGGGGCAAGCGCATTGAGGAGCGTGGACTTTCCAGCGTTGGTGTATCCCACTAGTGAGACAACTGGCCACTGGCGCTTCACGCTGGCCTCGACCGCACTGCGCTTGTGGATCTCGGCTAGCTTTTTTTTGAGTTCAGTGACGCGTTTACGCATAGGGGCATTGCGCAATTGCAGGCGGCTTTCGCCCGGTCCTTTCATACCAATGCCGCCTTTGAAACGCTGTTGGGCGGCAGTTACAGGAATTCGTGAGAGAAGAAATTGCAGCTGGGCCAGCTCCACCTGGGTCTGCGCCTCCGCAGAGCGGGCGCGGCGGGCAAAGATCTGCAGGATCAACTCCGTGCGATCCATCACGCGCGCCTCCAGTGCTTTGGTCAGATTGAACTGTTGGAAAGCACTCAGGGGATTATCAAAAACAACAGTATTGGCCTCTTTTTCGCGGAGCAGGTTTTTGAGATCCTCCACCTTGCCTTTACCAAAGAGGGTTCCACCATCAGGTTTGGGGCGGTTTTGGGTGATCTGATCGCAAATCAGGACACCCGCAGTATCTGCCAAACGGCTTAGCTCCAACAGGGAGTCGGCAGCCTCAAATGGATTCATTCTGGAATGGACCAATTGAGCCAGAACCGCCCTTTCAACCTCTTTTGTCGCATGCATACTCATGCGCTCACCACTGCGCCAGTACGGTGTCGACAATGCCTTGCGCCAGCTCGCGTGCAACCCGTGGCGATGCATTCTGCATGCCGGTCAACATATCGTCCTGAGTCAGAAATGAGGTCCTGGCCCACACGGGCATGTCATTAATCAGGATCTTGCCGGTGCTTCTTTCAACCAGCGAAATTTTAACCACCACTGTATGATGATACTCAGATGTGCGAGAGTTGTAGTTGCGGTTATAGCCGAGCGCGCCTGGATTGGCGCGGGTGACACACCCGATCAGCTTATAGGCCGCACTTTCGGTGTTTTTGATTTTAAATGTTCCCTCACGCTGAAACTCGCGCAAGGTATATTGGGTCACAATCGCATCCAGTTCCGGGAAGTCGCTCTCGTTCTCAAAGACTGGCACCGCGATGGTTCTCAATTCAGTGGGGACTTTAGAGGTAAACCGGTAGGAAGCGCAGCCTGCCAGAATAAGCAGGGCTGAGAGGGTGAGGGTGATGCAATGGAATTGGTTGCGCATAATTGGATCCTTGTTACTTGGGGTTGTCAGGTTGTTCCAGACTTAATTCATCCATCCGGTTCCGAACGGTTTCGCCGTGTTTTGAGTCTGAGAACTCAGCCAAAAAGCGGCGATAGGCGGAAACTTTAGCGGTGGTGTTATAACGTTTCGTGTCATAAAAGAGTGCTTTCTGGTAGTTCTGCTCAATCAGCAGATCAGTCAGCTCAAGCAGCCACTGTTTCAGATCCTTCTGATCGGGGTGGTTGGGCATCCGCAGTAGCGCGGCTTTCAGAAAGGCAATCGATTCACGGCAATAGTTTTCATTGTAGCCATATTTTATGGAGAGTGTGTAGCGGCATTTGGATGAAAGGTAAGCCGCTGTGACAGCCTCTTTGGAGTTAGGAAAGCGGTTGAGAAGGCCGTCATAAACCTTGATTGCCTCCTCATAATCCTTGTCACCCTCGCGGATGCTGCCGACTTTCAACATTGCTTCAGCCGCGACTGGCGAGCGCGGCGCATTGACAACAATCTGCTCAAAGCGCATGCGGATGTCCTTGGTGCCGCTGAGAACCCAGCCGAACATGCTGGTGTTGTTGTGTAGCAGATAGTTGGCGATGCGGAACTGGCGGTCGATAATCTCATCATAAGGACAGTTGCCCGCATAGTGCGTCAGAGCATATTGATATTCATCAAAAGCTTTGCCATACTGTTTGCGCTTCTCCTGCACATTGGCCAGCGCAAGTTGCGCCTGAGTTGCTTCGAGGGTTACTGGCCACTTGCGCACCAGCGCTTCATAGCCCTTGCGGGCTGAATTCAACTTGCCATCGGCCTCACGCTGACGGCAGTAAGCCATCTGTTCAGAGGCAGTGTCCGCTGAGAGCCTAAACCAGATGGATCTTTCTTTTTGTTTAATCCGCCCATCTTCAAGTGATTCAAAGCCCTCAAACCCATCTGAGGCATAGCCGCGGTTGCCCATCCCCGGGCCTCCGTACTGTGCCAGCGCAGGGTGCAAAGCCACGCAGAATAAAAGGGTGCAAATAATAAAATAGATTTCTTGTCTCATTGTTTCATAGCTCTCAGTGTAAGTTTATGGCCCTCTGGTATTCTATCGGGAGACTAAAAAAGCGTTTACAATAAGACTACGCTTGATTCCTCACCCAAAGAAAGATAAAGTATACACCAAAACCGTTCATAACGAAAGAGTGTTCAACAACAAAATCAGAGTTGTAAAACACAAGTAGATTATCAGAGAATGAGGTGCGTTAAAAGTATGAAAAAAATATTGATCCCAACTAAATTAGATTCCGTCGCCAGTGAACTTCTCTCAGCGGATGGTGGTTATCATGTTGTTCAGGATGGCAGTGTCCCCATTGCCGAGCTGGTGGCAGCTCATCCTGATGCGTATGGATTAATTGTCCGCAGCGAGAAGGTGACAGCCGACCTGATCGACGCGCTCCCCAACTTAAAGGTGATTGTGCGGGCCGGCTCAGGGTATGACACGATTGATATCAAACATGCCCGCAAGAATGGCGTGGATGTTATGAACACCCCCGGTGCAAATGCCAACGCGGTTGCCGAAGAGGTGGTGGCCATGATGCTGGCCGATGCCCGCCATATTGTGAAGGCAGATATCTCGACCCGTGCAGGCCAGTGGGAAAAGAAAAACTTTATGGGGCGCGAGCTGACCGGCAAGACCATAGGCATCGTGGGCCTTGGTAATATCGGACGGCTCGTGGCCCGCCGGCTGCGCGGGTTTGATTGCAAAATTCTCGGTTACGACCCACTGGTCAACTCTGAGCGGGTTCGGGAGTGGGGCATTGAGCCGGCCACTCTGGATGAAATCTTCACCGGATCAGATTACGTGACGCTGCATATTCCCGGCGGCGAGAACACCAAGGGGCTGGTGGGCGCCAAGCTGCTTGGTCTGATGAAGCCAGGTGCCACGATTGTGAACTGCGCCCGTTTCGGTATTGTCGATGAAGAGGCCCTGCGTGCCGTTAAAGCAGCCAAGAAGCTGCGTTATCTCAATGATGTCTATCCCAAGGATGAAGCTGGCCTCAAGAGCATGGCCGACATCGCTGATTTAATGCTGCCGCATCTGGGCGCCAGTACCTTTGAGGCCAACTTCACCGCAGCCCAGCGGGCGGCGCAGGAATTGATCGACTTGGATGCCAGGGGCGATATGAGCTGTGTGATCAACCGCGATATCCCCGAGGGGCTGGAACGCGCCTACTGTGAACTGGCCTACAACCTGGCCCGCCTGATTCGTCAACTCTCAGGCGAGGGTTCGCCGATCAAATTGATTGAGACTAGTTTTTACGGAGATCTGGCGCCGTTCGCCAAATGGCTGATCGTCTCGATTCTCTCGGGCATCTGGATGGATTTTGACCGTTACAATGATTATAATGCCGCCATGAAATTCATGCGTAAGATGGGCATTGAGCTGCTCAACCGTGAAATCGATAATGACAAAGGATACGGCGACTCCATGACACTGGATCTGACTGTTGAGCAGCCGCAGGGGTTGAAGCAGCATAGCATTCGCGGCACCATAACAGAGGGTGTCCAGATTGTCTCACGAATTGATGAGTTTGACCGCCTCTACTTTGAGCCGGGTGGCGCGACACTCTTCTGCCTCTACAACGACCGCCCTGGTGTGATTGCCTCCATCTCGCGCAAGCTGGCTGATGCGGGGATCAATATTGAGGATATGCGCAACCCGCATAATATCAGAAGCGAGCGCTCTCTGGCGATCATCCGGCTTTCCGCTCCGATCGGGGAGGATCTACTCGCCGAGATCAAGGCGGAGATCGATGCCCACACCGCCATCTGCACGGTGGTGTAGCCGTGGCTGTGACCGCGCGGCAAAGCGAGCCGCTTGCAAGAGCTGCTGTTCGGTGTCGCTCATAGAGCGACTACTACACACGCACTGCGCTTTGAAATGCAGGCTGGCTTGCAAGTCTTGCCGTTCGTGTAGTAGCCGCTCTACGAGCGGCATTGCGCTGCACTTTGAAATGCACGCCGGCTTGAAAGTCTTGATGATCGGTGTAGTAGACGCTCTATGAGCGGCATTGGTTGACGATAGCGGCGACGAGAGCGGATTAGGATTTCATCCCTCCTAATCATAATCTTAATCGTAATCCTAATCAAAATCGGTAGTTTTGGTCATGTGCAACTAGTGATGTTTAAATAGAAACCGTCAAGTTATAGGCAAGCCCGCCGCGCACCGCGGGTGCGAAAAAACGATGGGGTAACTCGACGGTCAAACGCATCGGAGTCGGGGTCGGGGTCGGAATCGGGGTCGACCTCGTACGCTTTTCGATACCGATACCGATACCGACCCCGACCCCGAGTTACAGGCACGAAACTGTGACAAAACCGTCAAGTTATAGGCAAGGGTAAACCCTGGGATCGCCGACGTCCTCGTCGGCCCTGCGGTTTTAACGCCTGCTCCTAATAAACTTGTGAAACCACAAGGAATTTAGCGCAGTCTAGCCGCCTGTCTTGCTACGCACAGGCAGGCAACCATTTTTTTTGACAGGATAACAGGATTGACAGGATTTACTTGATAAATTATCACTCACAGAGTCGGAGAACACTGAGAGCAAAACATAGCCCTCTGCGAACTCTGCGACTCAGTGAGAGATAAGGAACGCGCCAGCCGAGTGATTGGCAAGTTTTAATCAGAAAACCCCGTTTTTTCAAACGCTCAAACCCTTAAACGCTCAAACCTTCAAACCACCAACCTTTTGTAATCTCCCAGTAAAGAAAGTGCCCACTATGATAAATGTCCTTTCATGCCAGCTCGACAACGCGTTGGTTGACCATCTCTTTGAGCTGGTTGATGCGTCGCTCTTCACCCCCACCTCATGTTACGATGTGGAGAGCAACAACTGTGCAATCGAAGTTTTCTTTGAAGATTTGAGTCAGGCGGATCAGATCAAAGCCGAGTTGACCAAGGCTGCCGCGCTGATGGATATTTCATTAAAATTCACGCTCTCAACCATTGCGCAGAGCGACTGGGCCGAAAGCTGGAAGCGTTTCTTTCACGTGGAGCATATCTCAAAGCGGATCGTGATCCGCCCCTCTTGGGAGCACTACACCGCACAATCCGGCGAGTACGTGATTACGCTTGATCCCGGCATGAGCTTCGGCACCGGTAAACACGCCACCACCAAGGGCTGCCTGATACTGCTCGATCAGTTGGCAGCCGAGTGCGCGAAACGCGACTTTCTGGATATGGGCTGCGGCTCCGGCATACTCTCAATCGGAGCGTGTTTGCTTGGATTTCAGAGTGTACGCGGCTTTGACAACGACCCCGACTGTGTGCGGATCGCACAGGAAAATGCAGAGTTGAACGGTTTAGAGATCCCCTTTTATCTATCCGATCTTGAGCAGTCACATCCTGCGGCCGCAGTTGTCACAGCCAATATTCTGGCCTCAATCCTGATTCAATTTGCCTCCACCATCGCCGCATCGGTAGCGCAGGGCAGTGGTAGCCGTCTAGTGCTCTCCGGAATCCTGGATACCCAGTATAACGGGGTGAAAGAGTGCTTTGAAAAACTGGGCTTTATTGAGTTGCGTAACACCTTGATTGAAGAGTGGCGCAGCGGAGTGTTTAGCCGCGCTTGAGTGCCGAGCAGGCTGTAAGGAACGCGCCTGGCGAGTGATTGGCAGGTCGAAGCTGTAGGGTGCGGGCCGTGAAAAAACGATGGGTAACTCAACCAAGTAGTCGAAAAAGATAAGGATTAGGATTAGGATTAGGATTAAGATAAAGATGTGTCTCCATCCTAATCGCAATCTTAATCAAACATCGGTGATTTTTAGTTATACGTGATAAGTGCAGCAGAACTTGTAACTCTTGCCGCTACCGCAACAAAATCGCCCTTTCAACCGCGCCAGCAAGCGCGCCGCAGCCAGCTGCGTATAGGGCAGCCTTGGCAGGCTCCTGACTTTGTAATTGCAGCAGGGCGACTGCAAGATGCTCTTCAATGGTCACAGGTTTTTCAATCCAGTTCAATTTCTGCTCAGTACTGAGTGTTGAAATATCGAGATCAACTGAGCGGCCATTTGCCTCAAGTTGAACCATGTAGCCTTTGACAGCGCGGGGAATGACTTTGCGGGGAACCCCTTTAAAGTTCATGACTAGCGGTTGATCAATTTTTTCAAGCAGGTGTTTTGCCACCATTTGCTCTGAGCTTGGCACTCGTCGAAGCAATGCGATCAGTGCTGCTCTCTGGGGGTAGTTTTGGCTGTCGAGTGTTATGGCAGTGATGGCAGAGCCAATATCATTGGCGGCCAGAGTTGCAGCAATCATGTCCAGCACTGCGGACGGCAGGTTCATCTCATCTTGCCCTTCAGGCGTGTCGGGCAACTCGTTTAAAACTTCGCTCTTTAGATCTGGAGCTGCCTTTGGCAGCTCTGGGCTTTGTTGTTTTTGCCTCAGTGGGATAAGCTTCTCGGCAGAGGAACTGAGCTCCTCGCCTTGCAGGCGCAGTTCTTGGCGACGAATTGGATCAATCTGCAGGACTGTTCGATACCAGAAAAGCGCGACAAACCACACCGCTAAAAGGGTACAGACCAGCAGTTGGGTCATGTTGCGCTGGCTTTTTTCATCTGCTTCATGGTGTTGAATTACGTGTTTGTCCTGCATACTGGAGAGGTATTGGTTACGCTTTTTTGGTTTGAGCTTAAAGGTGGGTGGTGGTATATCGCTCTGTGCTCGCTCGCTGAAATCCGCTTTGATGGTACTCAGATGCGTCAGGTCGGTACTGGCGCACACAGGCTCGCGCTGGTCGACGATGCAGTGCAGGTCGTGCTGGACCTCCTCCCAGTTTTGATAGCGGTGCTTCGGCTCCTTCATCATTAGCTTATGCAGTAACTGTGAAAAGAGCGGCGGCAGAACGGGATTCAGGTGGTGCGCTGGGGTGAGTTGCAGTGTAAGATGGGCACTTAAAATATCTGGAGCATTCTGCTCGGAGAAGGGAGCTTTGCCTGTCGCGGCATAGTAAAGCAGCGCGCCCAAGGCGTACATATCAGAGCTGGTGGAGATGGTTTCATCCCCACGGCTCTGCTCAGGCGAGAGAAAAGAGGGGGCACCCAGAACATGCCCTTTGTCAATCACTGAAACATCAAAGTCGGGTGCTGCGATTATGGCCAGCGAAAAATCAGTGATTTTCGCAATTCCGCGCGCATCGAAACGGATGGTGGAGCCTTTGATATTTCTGTGAATGATATTGAAATGATTCCACAACTGTTTGAGAGCGCCGGCCACAGACAGCGCGACTTGCAGCAGATGCTTGAAATCAAAGCTCCCGTCCTTTTGCAGCTTCTCATCAATCGATTCTCCCTCCACGTGCTCCACCACTGCATAGTGCAGACCATCAGCACTGACAATGTCAAAAACAGCAGCCAGAGACTCACTCTTTAGTTTTGCAAAGTGCTGCGCAATTTGAAGGAAATATTGGGCTTCAAGCGGATTTACCGCAGACTCCTCATTCAAGATCACGAGCAAGACCGTGCGATCAAGCATTGTCTGAACCGCGCGCCAGAGACAAACCCGGCTGGTTTCCTCAACCAGGTCGAGCAATTTGAATCCATGTTGTTCGATACGCTCTATATTCACAGCTACTCTTTTTTCGTGTTGCGGCTGCTTAATGCAAGTCGGTGTTAACTCTTTGGTTGCCCTGCACGACTTTTTCTTTTAACTCTTTTTTATAGTCATGAAATTTCGTACGCAACCTTGGGTTGGCTGAGCCGAGAATCTGAACCGCGAAGAGAGCTGCGTTAACTGGCCCGGCACTGCCTAAAGTCACCGTTGCGACTGGAATGCCCGCTGGCATTTGAACCGTTGCGTACAGCGAGTCCAGCCCATTGAGCGCGCCTCCAGGAATGGGAATACCAACCACTGGCAGGACAGTGTGCGCTGCCAGCACACCACCAAGATGGGCCGCTCCGCCCGCCGCGGCAAGGATGACCTGCAGCCCTCGCTCTTCTGCTGTGAGCGCATACTGCGTCGCCAATTCAGGAGTTCGGTGCGCAGAGATCACGCGCACTTCAAAGTCTACATCAAATTTTTGTAAGATTTCGACAGCTGTTTTGACCAGTGGCCAATCTGAATCGCTGCCCATCACAATACCTACCAGTGGTTTATTTAACATCTCAGCTCCTTTTATCTGATTATCGGTTCAAGGCGCGGGCGGCAATATCAGTGCGATAGTGCGCCCCTTCAAAAAAGATTTTAGACACAGCTTGATAAGCGCGCTCCACAGCCTGCTTAAGATCTTCTCCAATGGCTGTGACTGCAAGCACACGGCCACCGTCGGTCACAACTGCTCCAGCCTCAACTCTTGTTCCAGCATGAAAGACAACACACTCGTCCAGCGCATTGGCCTCCTCGATACCTGTGATAAGAATGCCTTTGGAGTAGCAGCCAGGGTAGCCACCAGATGCCATGACAACCGTCACAGCGGCATTGTCACGCACGGTGATGTGATCGTCGCGCAGTGTTCCGTCAATACACGCCTCCAGCGCTGGAATAATGTCACCGACGATACGCGGCAGAATCGCCTCAGTCTCAGGGTCGCCAAAGCGGGTGTTAAACTCCAGCACCTTGATCCCCTCTTTTGAGATCATCAAGCCAGCGTAAAGTACCCCTTTATAGGGGCAACCGCACCTTTTCATCTCGCGCACAATCGGCATAATGACCTGCTTTTTGATCAGCGGGAGCAGAGCATCAGTCACCACTGGTGCCGGTGTGTAGGCACCCATGCCGCCCGTGTTAGGCCCTTCGTCGTTATTGCGGACGCATTTGTGATCCTGTGAAGAGGGAAGAATGACCGCGTGCTCACCATCAACCAGCGCTAGAATGGAGGCCTCCTCACCAATCAGAAACTCCTCAATCAGAACCTTTGCACCAGCCTTACCGAAAATAGAGTCGACTAGCATGGCTTGAATTGCCTCAACCGCCTTTACTTTGGTGGTTGCAATAATAACTCCTTTGCCAGCGGCCAGTCCGTCAGCCTTGATGACCACCGGAAGTCCGAAAGAGTCGAGTGCGGCGATGGCTCGGGCAGGATCACGAAAAGAGAGTGATTTCGCTGTCGGTACGCCAGCCGCCATCATGATCTCTTTTGAGAATGTTTTACTTCCTTCAAGTCTGGCTGAGGCACAGCAGGGACCAAAAACCCGCAGCCCCGCAGCTTCAAAAAGATCTGTGACTCCCATACAAAGGGGCACTTCCGGTCCGACAATCGTCAGATCAGGCTTGTTGCAGACCGCCCACTCCTGTAATTGAACCAGATCGTCTGCAGCGATCGGAAGGTTGGTCGCAATTGTCTCGGTGCCGGCATTTCCCGGTGCGCAGTAAATATCAGGACTGCAAGAATCCTTTGAGACTTTCCAGGCAATGGCGTGCTCGCGCCCACCGCCTCCAATGATGAGAATTTTCATGCCTGATAAGATACGCTATGTTGGCGGATTATTCAAGGGTTTTGGTGTGAAAATTCTCAAATTTAACTAGCTGTTCCATATAATTCTACTATACGCATCTGCGGATATCTGATATGTTTATCTTAATTCCTGAATTAGTTCACGAGTCAGCTTTAATCTTGGAGGATAAGGTGATGATCATAAAGAAAACAAATGTTGTGTTATCAGCAATGATGATTGGGGTTGTGACCGTCGCTTTGGGTGTCACGGTTAAAATACCCGATACATATGACCAAGCGGTTACCAATGATTTTGTTGTTGCTAGCGGCACACAGCTCTCGACCAATGGCGTTCTGGTAGTTTTCGAAGGAGAGCTCTTTTTAGAGACAAACTTAACTGCAGTTGTTGATGGGCAGGGACGAAAACTGGCCTCAGCGCAGATGTATGTGCAGATGAAACTCTTTGACGCACTGCCTGACGCGGATGCTTTCACAAATGCGCAGGCCGCAGTGCTGGCAGTGTTTAACGCGAGTTCTCCTACAGAGGGCACATTGTACGCTTTAAGCGGTTCAAATCCCTCCAGCTGGCAGCAGTTGCTCAATACCAATAACTCAGCTCCGATCGCGGTTTCGCAGGGTGCGACGAATCTAATCACCTTTGTTCTCCGATACCCGGGTGTCGGGTATACAAATTATGAATACACAGTGAATCTTTCAACGCCGGACGCTCCTACGCAGACAGCCTCTCAGGTTTTCACCTCTCCTGTTTCAACCAAAACTGGGATCACGAAATTGAGGATGGTTGGCGAGGGGGCACTGGCCTCGGTCACAAGTATCGCCGGTGACCCGTCTCCACTCTCAACATCGGTGGATTTTTCAGTTTACCAGAGTGCGGATGGTCAGTTCCTCGTGGATATCTATACAGTGGATGAAAACGGAACTGATGATTTGACGGTTGATGTTTGGATTGACGGTAAATGGACTTTAATCGGGACGGCCAAGGCCGTTGGAAATGGCTGCCACCACTACCAGTTTACCGTCAGCGGACTGATCGTTGGCGAATCTTATTATTTTAGAGTGATTGATGAGGAGGGCCGTAAGCATCTTTCAAACAGTGCGATTGAAGTTAAGTCCATTGTGATGAATGCAGTCCGGCTGGAACTCGAGACCTTTGTGATTATCTTTAACTCTGAGGACAACAGGCCCTACAAACTCTTGATCGCATCGGATGTAGCCGCTCCGATTAAAGAGTGGACAGCAGTAAACGTTCAGGTCTATGTCGATAATAAATGGAGTGTGCCCAGGGACACATTTCAAGGTGTCGATGGCGGCCGAACCCAAATTCGTGTTCCCAAAAACGGCAAAAAAGCGTTTTTTAAAGTTATTCTGATCAATGAGACAACCGAATAGCCCTCTATTCGGCAGGCCGTCGGGTTTTTCTTTTACCAAAAAAGCCCCGTGTTGCTGTGGGGCTTTTTTGTTCTCTGAATTTAATTTTCAGCAAAGATTTGAAAGCGCAAGCTCTCTTTCAAGCCGTTGGAGGGATGTGATATGGGTGCGATGATTTCGTTTGTTGTTAAGACTTGGCTCAAAATATTATTTATCTTTACGCCGTTTCTTGTGCTCTCGATTTTTCTGGGGATTACGCGCGATTACGATAGGAGTCGTCGTCGGGCGTTCGCTCTGCGTACTATCAGTGCCATAACAGTCATCTGCCTGGTGGTTTATTTTTTTGGCTCAATGATATTTTCGTTATTCGGGATCACATTGGATGCCTTTCGGATCGGGGCGGGAGCACTGCTGTTTTTATCAGCGATTAATTTGGTGCAGGGCAATGTGCCTGTGACACCCAGCGGGGAGGAAGATCTGGCGGTGGTGCCTCTTGCCATGCCGATCACCGTAGGACCAGCGGTGATGGGCGTACTTTTTGTTATAGGCGCGGATGTCATCAGCTTTGAGCAGCGCATGGCCGGGGCTGTGGCGGTGGGTCTGGCAGTTGCCTCTATGAGCGGTCTGCTTTTGGTGGCGACGACGATTGAGAGGTTGGTGGGAAAATCTCAGCTTACGATTCTTAGCAAAATCACCGGCTTGATTTTGGCGGCGTTGTCAGCGCAGATGATTGTCACTGGCATTAAAAATTTTTTGGTGGCGGAGTGAAGAAGCTCTAAAGTGAAAAGGTCGCGTCTCTGGCGCGGAAGCAACGTAGGTCCGGTTTTCAACCGGACATATCCGATTGGAAACCGGACCTACTGGAGTTTGGCTTCGCCTTCGGTTTACGATAACGGCGGCGATGCTGGTGAACGAGCCCCCGCATGACCCCAATCGTCCACCAACATCGCTTGCCACGCCGAACGACTGGAAGGCGGGTCGTACAGCATCGTCAACCAGCATCGGGTGTAGTAGCCGCTCTATGAGCGGCATGTGTCGCTCATAGAGCGACTACTACACCAAACTCCTATAAACGTTCGATAGACAATTTTTTGCAAAGAACAACTAATTGTTTTTCTAGTCGCCTAAGCGACTAGGCTTGATCTGAGACTCTGCTCAAATCAAGTGGCTCCGCGTTGCGGAGCAACAGAAGTCAGAATTCAGGAGTCAGAGTTCACGCGGCTGCATCGCGAAAAAACGGTGGGTAACTGCGACAAAATGGCAGGAAAAAATGAAGATTGTGATTAAGATTGGGATTAGGATTGACCCACCGACAACATGTTTGTAAGGACCAACATGTTTGTCCTGCCCTTTGGTAAGGGCCTAGTGTCGGGCAGCGTAGTGCGGGGAGTCGCCGCGCTGGTTCCAGTTCACGGTTTCACCGATTTTTTCAAGGCGGCGAGCTAGACAAAATCGGCACTGTTCTGAATTCTCGTCGAGACAAGGCTTGTTCTCATAGAGTTGGTAGCTGCGCCGATATTCGGTGTCGGTGATGTTTGGCATCACGATATTGGCCCCAGCGAGGATCCCCTGCTCGCGCCCATCATCCGCCAGTGCCTGCAGCGCGGTGGTGGCGGCGATGTTTACGTTCTGCAGATAAAGGCGTGTGGCTGAAATCATGTTCAATCCGATGCGCAGGTGATCTGCGGCATAGTGGGGCGTGAACTCGATCTCTCTGCCGAGAGGTGTATCGTGGTGTGGAATGTAGGGTCCCATGCCGATCATGTCGAGGTCAATGTCGTGAAAGAATAGGATGTCGTTGGCTAGGTCGTCGTATGTCTGACCCGGCAGCCCGCTCATGACACCGCTGCCGACTTGATAGTCGTATTTGCGCAGAAGCCGCAGGCAGCTCACGCGCCTTTCAAAGTTATGGTCAACAGGATGGAGCTTGGCGTAGAGTGTCGGGTTCGAGGTTTCGATACGCAACAGGTAGCGATGCGCACCGGCGGTGCGCCAGCGCGCATACGTTTCCGCGGATTGCTCACCAAGGGAGAGCGTGATACCGAGCTTGCCATCCGACATCTCCGTGATGCGCCGCAGCACTTTTTCGATGAAAGCTGTGTGTGCATCCGATTCGATTTCGCCGGACTGCAACACGAGTGAGCCGTACTCCATATCGAGGTTGCGCTTGACGCAGCGTAAGATTGATTCTTCTTCGAGCTGAAAACGTTCAATCTGGGTGTTGCCTTTGCGGATACCGCAGTAGAAGCAGTCCTTGGAACAGACATTGCCCATCTCGATAATGCCACGGAAGCTGACGACCTTGCCTGAATAACGAAGTTTCACTTCGTAGGCAGCTGCGTGCAACTGCCGCAGCTCTTCGGGATCGGTTAAAGAGAGTAGAAAGGCGATCTCCCCGTGCGTCAGGGCGTGGTGTGCAGCTTTGGCTTGTTCAAGGATGGTTTCAAGCGAGGTCATTTGGCGCTCCTGATAATGCCGCCGCCGAGGACGACATCGCCCTGGAAAAAGACGGCGGACTGGCCTGGCGCGACGCCGGCGATTCCTGAATCAAAACGCGCCTCATAATATCCTTCCCCGAGGGGGCGAACCATGGCGCCCACAATTGGCTGTCCTGCGGATCGCACCTTGATTTGGATATTCAAGGCTGTTTCCGGAGGCGGGATCGAGATCCAGTTGCAGGAGTCGGCGACGAGGGTGTGTCCGATGGTTTTTTCCACGCTTCCAACCACAACCTCGTTTTGGCAGGCGTTGAGCTCGACAACGTAGAGCGGAAGGGGGTTGGAGATACCAAGCCCTTTGCGCTGGCCGATGGTGTACTTCCAAAAGCCGTTATGTTTGCCAAGGACTTTGCCGAACTCGTCCACGATGTTGCCGGGGCGGTCGGGCTCGCCGATGAGTTCGGCGCGGTCGCCGCTATAGAAGTCTTGGCTATCCGGTTTATCGGCGGCATCGAGATTGTTTTGTCTGGCGATTTGGCGCACCTCTTCTTTGGTCAGATTGCCCAGAGGGAAGAGATGGCGCGCCAGTTGCTCCTGCGCGAGGCGATAGAGGAAGTAGGATTGGTCCTTAAACAAGTCGACGGCGCGCAGCAGGCGGAAACGCCCGTCTTGGGCATCTGTGCGGGCGTAGTGGCCTGTGGCGAAGTGCTCAAAGTCGATTCCTGCGGCCGTGGCCATGGCAGGCAGAAGGCCAAACTTCATCATGGCATTACAGCGTACGCAGGGATTCGGGGTGCGGCCGGACATGTATTCGTCACGGAAGTGGGAGACGATCAGATCATCGTACTGCTCTGAGCAGTCAAAGGCGCGGTAAGGGATGTTGATGCGGGCGCAGAGTGCCTCTGCAGCGGCGACATCTTCGTCTTCGCCAGCACTGAAGCAAGCATCGCGGTCGCCGCCGGCGTATTTACCGGGACACCATATTTTCATGGTCACGCCTGTGACTTCATGCCCCTCGTTTTTGAGAAGCAGTGCTGCGACCGAGGAATCGACACCGCCGCTGAGACCGATTATGACTTTCATGGTAGGAGCGACACAGTATAAAGTGACTGTGACGTAAAGTTCAAGGAGTTTTTCTGTCTGATCCAAACACTTTACAGTCGCTCAGTGATTGAAACTTAAAAAACAAGTGGTGCGGCTATGCTTCACTGCGAGTGATCATAAGCTCACGCTCCGGCGGTGGTGTATCGCTGATTGCAACTGCTGTCCGCGCATACTCAACTAGGGAGTGCGCCAGCTCTTCTCTCCGGGCGTGGAGGCGCATCAGCACACCCTCTTTTTCAACTATCTCTCCTTGCTGCACAAGGCAGTCGACACCCGCCGCATGATCAATCACATCCTCGTTTTTCCGGCGACCGCCGCCTAATTGCAGCACTACTCGGCCAATCGTGTCGGCATTCACCTCTGCCACAAAACCCTTCGCCTGCGCTTTTATCTCCACTGTGGCACCTGGCTGAGGAAAGCGGGTGTAATCATCGATCACCCCTGCATCACCTCTCTGCTCCTCAACCATGTGCCTGAAGCATGCTAGCGCCGCGCCATTGTCGAGCAGTTCGGCAAGCTTTTCACGGGCAGAGTTCAGATCAGGATAAACATTGCTCAACACAGTCATCATCGCGGTCAGTTCAATGGTCAACAGCCGTGTATCGGGCGGCCCGCCCCCCTTGAGTGTCTCAATCGCCTCGATTACCTCCACTGCATTACCAGCTGTGCGCCCTAGGGGCTGATCCATGTTGGTGATGATCGCGTCACACTTGCGGCCAAGTACGCGCCCTACGGTGATCAGACTCCTTGCCAATGCCTCTGCATCCTGCTGGTTCTTCATAAAAGCGGCTCGTCCACATTTGACATCCAAGACCAGGGTATCAGCTCCTTCAGCCAGCTTCTTTGACATGATGCTGGCGGTTATCAGCGGAATGCTGGGCACAGTGCCAGTCACATCGCGCAGGGCGTAGAGCTTTTTATCAGCTGGCGCAAGATTATCGGTCTGGCCGATAATCGAGCAGCCGACAACCTCAATCACCCGCTGGAATTCAGCGATGGAGAGATAGGTGTCATATCCAGGAATAGACTCAAGTTTATCCACCGTGCCACCGGTAATACCTAGCCCACGCCCAGCGATCATCGGCACTGCCAGACCTGCGGCGGCGGCCAGCGGCGCGATCATCAGCGAAAGCTTGTCGCCAATACCGCCGGTAGAGTGTTTGTCAGCGACTGGACGGGGCCAACCCTCGAATGATATCAGATCACCCGAGCGCATCATGGCATCAGTCAATGCAGCGGTCTCCGAGGCGGTCATGCCTTGAAAGAAAACCGCCATAGCCAGCGCTGCCATCTGGTACTCTGGTATTGAGCCATCGGTAAAACCAGCGATAAACGCGTGGATCTCCTGATCACTTAAACTCGCTCCATCGCGTTTTTTTTCAATTAACCATTGGGGTATCATTTGTTCTCCTTATCCCTCTTTGTGGGGAGAAAAGATATTGTAGTTATAGTGGTTGATGTGAATGCAGCTTGCGGCAAGAAGCAAAATAATTATGCCTCCAAAAACATAGAGATTGCGCCGCTTGATCCTCTGTTTGTGCAATTCAGCGGTCATATGATTGACTATACTCTGCAGCTCTAGGCGGTGCTCAGAGTCAGGGTGTCCCTCCAGGTATTCATTCAGCGTCACAATTGAGGCAGCAAAGTTAGGGGAGCTTCTCAAGCCGCGCAACAGAGAGATCTCGCGTTGTTCGCGCTCCTGCAGCTCGCGCATTATTTTGGTTTGCTCTTGAAGCGCAGCCTGCTCTGTGGCCAGCAATGTTTCGACATCACCTATATCCTCGCGATAGCTGGATTTGGCCACAAGTGCCTGCAGGGCGGCAACTCTCTCAGTCAAATCGGCTTTACTTTTTGCAATCTTTAGGTTTTCCGAAAAGACCACCTCATTGTTGATCCACTTAGTGATCCCCTTCACAATCAGGGTAAAGTCGTTATAAACTTTCGTGGGTGTGACAAATCTCTCCGGCTTTCCCTTGCAGTTTGAACAGGGTCTCTCAATCTGGCCTGTGCCCCTGCACATCTCACACACTACCCTTCCAGTGCCTTTGCAAACCGAACACTTAACTCCCGCTTCACGCGAGCCTTTAAGATTTTTACGTCTCAGCCGTTCACCCTCCCCGTTGCAGGCCTTGCATTTGTCGCTCCCTTTGCAGGCCGGACAGAGATTTGTGACCTTCCCACGCCCTTGACACTCTTCGCAGCGCTCATAACATGCTTGCAGGTCAATCCGTAGAAGGTGCGCGTCATCGGGATAGGTGCGGGAGTGGGAGTTTCGCGCACTTATATAGAGGTTGGTGTTGCCTTTGAATAGCGTGGAGAGTGCATAGCCTGCCATGGCCCGGCTCCGAAGGCGGTCAACGCTGTTTGTGCCTTTTGCATATGCCAGCAGTGCAGCAAGGGCTGTTTCATCGCGCGGTTGCTCAACCAGTAGTTCACACGTTTTCTTGAGGGCTGATAAATCTGAAGTTGTCGATGGCACTGCGTTTGACTGCGCGACCAGAGGCAGCAGCAGCAAAACTAAGCTCATTGAAGCAAACAAGTAATTTTTTAAACATTTATTCATGATGCGAAAATACATCTTTTTGCGCCAAAATGCAATCACAAAGCCCATACAAAACTCTTTGTGTACCAAAGCGGGTTGTTGAGGCGTTACATTGAACTTATTGCCCGGGACCTCACTATTACTATTCGATGCGCTGAATTATATCCAGGATCTCATCCCACGAATCGCAGCGTCGCATCTCGGCCCGCAGTTGATATGTGGCATTCCACGGTCGATTGAAGATCACCACCCGGCACCCCTGCAACGCAGTCAAGAGATCCAGCGCGGCTGGAGCATCCTCGATTGCCACATCAAACCGCAGCTTATAAAACTGCTCCAGCGTCAACATCTGCGGCGCCCATACTGGCAGGTCCTTGGGGGCACGACCATACTTATCGACGTAAATAATCTCCACGCCCTCCAACCCGTAATTTTCCATCCAGGCCACAGAGCCAACATGACAGTCAGAGGGGCGGCCAGTCACAATGGTCACTTTATGCCCAGCAGCCTGCAGCTCCTTGACCGCCTCGACCGCGCCCGGTACTGGCTCAAGTTGTGCTAAAAAACCCTGTTTATGCGCCAGTCCCATCAACTGTTCAATCTCATCCGCCGAAAGAGAGAATGCGTGTTGAAGGTCAAAGACCTTGATCTGCTCATAGGGTACATCGCGTTTAAAAAGGTTTTTGGCTGCCTTCGAGAGAGCCCGGGCAGTTTCACACAAAACATCATCAAAATCAATATATATACGCATTCCTAAAATTTAACATATAGCGGGTAGCAACTCAAGGTTAGGGTTGAAGGTTAGGGTTGAAGGTTAAAGGATTAAAATGGTCGATCAGCGTCGTCGTCCGTTATCGTAAACCGACGGCGAAGCCGAACTCCAGTAGGTCCGGTTTCCAACCGGACATGTCCGATTGGAAATCGGACCTACGTTTTTGCGAAGCACTGTAGCCACGGGCCGTGACCGCGGTTAGCGCGTTTATAGTCGCTTAGGCGCCTACTGCACTTTAGAACTCTAGAGCTTCCCCTTTCAACCATTTCAACCTTTTTTAACTATCATTCAATTCCTTGTTTTATACGGCAGGATTTGAGATAATAATTTTCAAGTTCAGAGTTAAACTACCTTCAAAGGAAAACTACGTGAAATATTTAACCTATGTCGGAACCTATACCAGTGAGCGGAAAGAGGGCATCCACATATTTGAGAGTGACATTGAAAGCGGTATGCTCACACCAGTGGGTCTGATCGGTGGATTCGACAACCCAACCTACCTCAACCTTTCCCGGGATAATACCCGGCTCTATACAACTATGGGAGTTGCGCAACTGGGTCCACAGGGTAAAACCGGCGCGCTGGCAGCCTACGCCGTACAAGGGCAAACCCTCAAACTCCTGAACTACAAGCCGGTCCATGCGACTACACCCTGCTATGTGCAACTGGACAAGGCTGAAAAATCGCTGGTCTTTGCCGAGTACACCAATGCGATTGCCGGGGTTTTTGAGCTGAATGATGACGGCTCCATTGCCGACACGCCACCGCAGACGGTGATCCACCAGGGACGAGGCCTTCATCCGAAGCGGCAGGAAAAAGCCCACGCTCACTGCGCGGAGATGACCCCTGACAACCAGCACCTCTGCGTTGTCGACTTGGGGCTTGACTGTGTTAAACTTTATGATTTTGCGGACCGCGCCCATGGCCTGACTGAGGTCGGTAACATGACGCTTAAAACTAAGGCAGGCGCTGGGCCTCGCCACATCATCTTCCATCCGAATGGATCGCTGGCCTTTGTGATCAATGAGCTGGGCAACACCCTCAGCTCCTACCGCTATACAGGTGAAGGATTCTGCCATATCCAGACGCTCGACACCCTACCCGCTGATTTTCAAGCCCCAAGCGCCACAGCGGCCATCAAGATCAACGCAGCTGGAGACCGTGTTTTTGGTTCCAACCGCGGCCACGACAGCATCGTCACCTTTGGTCTGGATGCAGCGACCGGTCGGATGGAGCGCATAGCTATTTCAAAGCTGACCGCGCCTCAGCCGCGTGATTTCGAGTTGATGCCAGGTGAAAAATTCGCGGTGGTCGGCTCGCAGAGCGGCAATCTCTTGCAGGTCTATGCCTATGATGATGCCAACGGAGCCTTTGACCCGGCTCACAAACCAGTCAGCGTACACAAGCCGGTCTGCGTTAAGTTTGGAGCGCAGGCATAATCCGATCAATTTTTGAAAACCCACAAAAGGTAATACCCCAAACTAGAATAATAATCATGTTGAACAATAAAAATCAATTCTCTCTATTCTTTTTAACCCTGGTAACGATTATGAGTGCCTGCATCAGTATTGCTGAAAAACCGTATATTGTCGCCCACCGGGGAGCCTCCAACGAAGCCCCTGAAAATACACGACCGGCCTTTAAATTGGCTTGGGAACAAGGGGCCGATGCCATTGAGGGTGACTTTTATCTCACTAAGGATGGGCGCATTGTCTGCATTCATGATGGCAACACAAAACGGGTTGCCGGCACGAACCTGGTGATTGCAGCTTCAACCTTTGCCGAGCTGCGCGCGCTGGATGTCGGACGTTGGAAGGGCGAGCGCTACCGGAGCACAGTGATCCCCTCAGTCGAGGAAGTTTTCGCGCTCGTACCCGACAGCAAGGGTATTTATGTTGAGATTAAATGTGGTCCAGAAATTATACCGGAAATGCTGAAAATTCTGACACGCTCTGGTTTAAAAGATGAGCAGGTCACCTTCATTTGCTTTAAAAAAGAGGTCATCCGCGAACTCAAACGTGTCGCGCCTCACTACCGGGCCTTCTGGCTCTGCTCTCTCAAGCGCGACAAAGCGGAAAACATTACGCCGACTCTAGAGCAGGCCCTCGCCACCCTGCGTGAGATCAAGGCTGACGGCTTCAGCTCTTCACTGGGAAACTTGTCGGACGGTTATGTGCAAGGCATCATTGCCGCCGGGTTTGAGTGGCATGTATGGACAGTCGATAACCCCGAAGCGGCAAAACGCTGTGTGAGATTGGGGGCCAAATCCATCACAACCAATGTGCCGGGAGAGATGATTCGGGTGCTCAACGACTAATATCCTAGTCGCTTAGGCGACTAGAAAAAGCAATTAATTGTTCTTTCCAACAAGTTGTCTGTTTGTGAAGTCGTTTAACTCTAATGTAGTAGTCGCTCTGTGAGCGACATATGCCGCTCATAGAGCGGCTTCGGCCGACGATGCTGTGCGACCCGCCTTCCAGTCGTTCGGCGTGGCGAGTGATGTTGGTGGACGATTGGGATCATGCGGAGGCTCGTCAACCAGCATCGTCGCCGCTATCGTAAACCGACGGCGCGGTCGACTTTCAGTAGGTCCCGATGCATCGGGACATGTCCGGTTGGAAACCGGACCTACGTTGCTCCCGCGTCAGAGACGCGACCTTTTCACTTTAGAACTTCTTCTCAATCAGGTCAAATCGCTTCCGAATCGGCTAATAGCGGCTTTAGTCCTTGATATTTTGCGGCGAACAAAGTAAACTTTCAGCTTTAATAAAAAATATTAACCCCCTGTTTTATGAAAGGCTTTGTTTTGTATGGACCCAAATGCGCTCAAATTATTAAAAGGGCTGGTCGCACTGCCAACACCGACCGGCTTTGAAGAAGATGGAATGATCCTGCTGGGCAACTACCTCAAAGCTGTCGGCATCAAAGACGTGGCCTTGGATGTGCATGGCAACCTGCGGGCTTCTCTCAACCGCGAGGCTCCATTGCGGGTTATGCTTGAAGGGCACTGTGATGAAATCGGATTTATGGTGCAGTATGTTGATGACGATGGCTTTCTTTACATGTGCCCGCTGGGCGGGGTGACCACCCCTACACTGGCCTCAGAGCGTATTGTGATCCAGGGCAAGCAGGGTCCAGTCTACGGTGTTTTCGGTGTTCGCCCTCCCCACCTGATGACTGCGGAGCAGCGCAAAAAATTAGCACCGCAGGACATCCAGGAGATCAAGGTGGATATCGGTGCCACCAGCAGGGAGGATGCGCTCAAACTGATTGATCTGGGAAGCCCCGCTGTGATTGATGCTGGATGGAACGAACTGGCAAACAACCGCATTGCCTGCCGCGGATTCGATAACCGGATTGGTGCTTTTATTGTGACTGAGACTATGCGGCGGCTCGCAGACAAACAACTGAATGTGGCCGTACACATGGTTGCCAGCGTACAGGAAGAGGTGGGACTCGTGGGAGGCCAAACCACCGCTTATGACATCAACCCCCACATTGGGCTCTGTGTGGATGTCACATTCGCCTCTGATGCCCAGCCAGACGATAAGAAAATCGTGGGCGACATCAGGCTCGGTGCCGGTCCATCCATCGCAGTTGGTCCGACCTATCACAAAAAATTGAACGCGCATGTGATCAGCAGCGCTCAGAGTGCTGGTATCAACCTGCAGACACAGGTGCGCGGCCGCGGCAATGGTACTTGCGCCTGGGCCATGCGCCTCTCCCGCTCCGGTGCCGCTGTGGTGCAGCTAAGCATCCCTCTGAGGTATATGCATAGCCCAGTGGAGGTTATCTCGCTGGACGACGCGGCACTGGTGATCGACACCCTGTGCGCGGCGATTGAAAGTATGCCGGCTGACATGAATCTGATCCCTGACGGACTGGAATAAAAATATGCGGTTTGCGGTCACTTATCTGATGGATCAACTGGCCCCCAGTGAGACCTTTATACAGCGTGAACTGGATCAACTGCGCAGGCGTGATTGGCCAGTTGAGGTCTGCCTTCTCAAGGGCGGCCCGCAACCGTTGTTGTTTGCCCCTTTCAGTTGCCCGCGCGGTTTCAGGCTGAGGTTCGTCAAGGTGGCTGTTGCACGTGTGCTGGAGGAGTTGTTTCGCGCGCCGCTGGTGGCGTTGCGTATCATCAAGCGGCTGCCGCAAGCCGCAGCCTTGATCAGGGAGGTGGTTGCCTCCGACACCCGGCTGATTCACTCACAGTTCGCGGGCATAACCGCGGATCTGGCGGGGATCGCGGCCAGGAGCGTGGGTATCAACTGGAGTTGTTCAGTGCATGCTCATGACATTTACTGTACTGCTCCCGCGATCACCCGCAGAAGGCTTCGTACTGCCTCGGGAATTGCCGCCTGTACCGAACAGGTGGCAGCGGCAACTGCTACCGCTGGCGTTCCTCATGCGCGGATACACATCATCCGCCATGGTCTGCCGCTGAGTGATTATTCTCTCAGAACCAACATGTCTGAGGAGTTTGTTTTCACTGCTTGCCGCCTTACCAAAAAGAAAGGGCTGGATACCCTAATCAAAGCCTGCGCAGTGCTCAGTGAGCACGGCCTGAAAATAATCTGTAAGATCGCGGGCACAGGTGCTGAACTCATAAAACTCAAGAAACTTTGCATCGAATTGAATTTAAGCGACCAGATTTTGTTCGAAGGCTGGCTTCCTCAGGAGGAGATCCGCAACCACATCCAGAACGCGCTCCTGATTGTTCTACCATCGCGGCAAACATCGGATGGCGACCGCGACGGAATTGCCAACATTTTGGTTGAAGCACTGGCACTCGGCACACCGGTTATCACCACAACCGCCAGCGCGGCTTCGGAGGTGATTTTTAATGGGAGAAATGGTATTCTAGTTGAGCCGGAGGACCATGCCGCGCTGGCAGATGCGATTGAAAGAATTGCGGGCTCAAAGAGCTTGAGGGCCCAGCTTGTCCGCGAAGGACGCAAAACTGCGGAGTCGCTTTTTAACGGTGCCTCCAACATCCTTCAGCTAGAAAATTTTTTTAAGCGTGTGGTTATGATCGCCACTTAAATCCAAACGAATATCCAAAGAGATTGCATACCCCCCATGAAAAAAAATATCTTGTTCATCATTCTCGTGACTGCGTTGATTTTTTCAAGCGGCTGTTTTGATCCATTTTACCACAACCCTTACTTTAAGGTAGATGAATCCGGACTCAACTGGCTGGAGATCTACCACAAACAGATCTCGGGCAAAAAACTGGTGCGCGTACGGATTGACGGCAATGGAGTTATTAAAATCAAGGAGGGCACCAGCCCGCTGGTCGGCGATGAATTCGCGCACGACAATTTGAATGAAAACTGGAAGGATATCCGTGATTACCAGCTGACTGTCAGCCGCGATGAAACTACCCGTATTTTCCAGGAGCTGATCAATAACGGCCTTTTCCTTGAGCAAAAGAAATCGGCTGACTCACCCGACGGAACTGTCATCATGGCCTTTGGAAACATCCAGAACCACACGGTCTACGCCACGGTTTATGATCCTGACTTGTATGAGCATCTGAATGCACTGGTACTGATGTTTTATCACCCCCAACCCAAACGCAAATAAGAGAGCGACTCAATATTATCACCCCAACATGAAGGCGAAAAACAAAATAGGGCTCTCGGTTGTTATTCTGCTGTTTCCTTTTATTGGAACTCGCGCCTGCCTTGGAGAGCGCTTATTTGTCGGCATCCTCGAGACTGAAAGCTATCACTCGCTGGAGCTAAGTGTCGCGGCATTTGCCAATGTTACTAGGATGCCTGAGCTAAACGCTCAGTTAAAGGCTAAAGCATCCCAGCTAACCGCACTCCCTGTGATTTCAGGATTTGTAAAAGACAAGCGCCTACGCGTCATTCAGAGCATTGACCCCGCGGAGTTGCTCAGCGACATCAACCCGGCCAATACTGCCATTATCCCAATCAAAGACGAAGGCAAAGAGATCGAGCGTCTGCTCAACGAAAGCTACTCGGCCTGCGATCTCTGGCACTCAAAGATCAACGTGTACAGCAAACCCTTGTCAACCACCCTATTCCCATCGGTTGCCATTGCCAAACAGGGCCAATGGCTGCTTGCCTCACGCTCACAAGAAGCGTTGTTGTGGATCATTGAAAACCCGAAGCTGCTGAATGCCCCCCCGCTCCCGCAGAAGGGTACTCTCAAATATCTGATCAACCCGCAAAGGGCCGCCGCTATTCTCAAAGCGCAAAGCGACCTGACCCTGATGCAATTCTTCAAGCCCATTGAAATTCTGCAGGAGCTGGAGATGTGCAGCTTCGCGCTTGCATTAGAACCCCAGAGCCTGACGATCACCGCTGAGGCCACTCCACTGCCAGGTGCTCAATTGACAACCCTGGCAAAAACTTTACGCAAACCAGAGGCCACGCTCCTGAACTCAGCCCCCCCCAGCACTTTTCTTCTATCTATCTCCAAGTGTGAAGAACCTGAAATCTGGAACCGGTTCGCACTGAACCTCCAACAACACATTTCACCAGCTCTGACCCAATTGAATACAAAAAAGCTATTCACCGGCGAGCGAGTACAATATCTCGCCCCTTCCAAAGATAAAAAAGGTTTGGTCTTTGTTCAGCTTGAGCCGCTGGACAACGCCTCTGCGGTCATGGATGCAATTAAAATACTCGATACAACCACACCCTCTGATGCGGCAATCACCTTAGAAAAAATCGCACCATCGGCTGCCTCGCAGAGCGACAGCGTCTGTTACAAGCTACACCTCAAACCAAAAGACGAGCAAAGCGAACCCTCTGCAATCTACACCATTGCCTCCCTGTTTATCAAGCACGCCTATCTGGAGATGGCAATCAAAGATAACCAGCTGATCATCGTGGTGGGCCCCAAAAACAGCCTTGCGGAGGTTGTCAGCCGCATCCTCGGCTCTCCGCGGGATATCTCCTTGCTCACTGAACTTAATATCAGAAACGACTCCTTCAGCCACGACCCGCTCTCTGGAATAAAACTGGAACTCACCAAACTCCTGCGTTTCACCGCCTCCATGATCCCTCACATTACGCAACAACAGCTGGCCACTTTGCCCGAGGGTGGCTATGGGTTGACTTTCGGGCTCGACAAAGGAAGTGGGGCTTTAATCAAAGGTTCCTTCCAGATATCAGCCGATGAATTTTCCGCACTTAAAAACATAAGCACTACTGGGCGTGAGCTGATGCAGAAGCTGCTCATGTCAATGTTGGCACAACGCATTGAACGCATTGAACTGCCGCCCGAACAGGAGTAATCCGCCATGACCGTACTGCTGCATACTTGCTGCGCACCATGCGCCACGCACTGCATTGAAGTTTTGTGCGCATTGGGACACACGCCCACACTCTTTTTTTCAAACGCAAACATTGCGCCTGAAAGCGAGTTCTATCGCAGAGCGCAAGCGGTGACCAAACTAGCCAATATCGCCAATATCCCGCTGATTATTGATACCCCTGACCACTGCGAATGGCTCACCCGTGTAGCCGCTGGCCTGGAAAAGGAGCGCGAACAAGGCGCCCGTTGCGTCCGCTGCTTCCAATACGCACTGCAACGGAGCCATCGGCAGATGCGGGCCAGCGGGCTGGCCGCCTTCACGACCACACTGACCGTCAGCCCCCATAAATTATCGGATTTGATCGCCCACATTGGGAAGGAGATCTCAGAGAGTGAATATCTGGATCTCAACTTTAAAAAACAAGGCGGTTTCAAAAGGACACTGGAACTCAGCGAGGAGTATGATCTTTACCGGCAAAGCTACTGCGGCTGCGAGTTCTCGAAAATTGCGTTTGACGCTGATTGACAAAAAAAGTATTCTATAGACATTGAATGTGGGTAAGATTTTTTCATCCACACCTAATGGATTATCTTTTTTAAGCACTAATTATTTAAGGATGGTTGGGCTGACGGCCTGGGGAACTTGTCCAAGTTCACGGAGGCGCATGGGGTACCCATCCTGTCGTCGAAGTAGCGGAGGTTTCGACGGGCGGTTTTTTATATATGGGGGGGGATGCGGCCCGCCGTTGAACCTAATTTCAGAAAAGCGCTCCGTGTGCGCCCCGTCAAAGTCACCGATACGGGCATCTGTTTCGAACGCCCGCGAAATGCTGGTTGAGGATTTTTGTGACCTCCGCGTTTTTGAACGACTCGCGGGCCATGACATGACACCAATGGAAGGTGGAGTAGTCGATGGAGAGGAAAATAGGCTTATTCGTTTTGCGTGCTTCGGTAAACGCTTCATCGCCCCAGGGATACCAGTCAACCGGATTGTGTACATGTTGCAGCAGGTAAGGGCTCTTCTCGTGTATCAAACGGTTTGTGTGCATACTCTCTTTCCCCGTGGTCGTCGACTTGTCCATCGAACGCGGTTGATTAGTTATCAGCGGCCATACGAATAATCAGGGTGCTGGAACTCCATCGCGCGGCTGACGGTGCCGCCGGCCATTACTCTAACCAATAATATGCACCAATTCACCTAGAGTGGCCCCTGGATGTCGTTAGATAGCGCAACCCGCCATAACCAATATTCACCTCTGCGATACTTTGGAAAAACCGCGCCGCTTTGACTGTCGCTGGGTCGCCCGACCCCGGGAATAAGATGTAGCCCCCGATCACTTCTTTGCGATAAGGTTAGCTGGCAGGCGGGTTCTCCTTGTTGCTTCGGTAATAAATCGCATCGCGATATCGGTGCATCTGGTTGATTGCATCGTTAGGCGGTGAATCGACACCTTCTCTATCCGCCTCAAGCCGATATTTAGCATCAAAAAGATAGGTGAGTTTAAACGTATTGTCACCCCCGACAGGCTTGGTCAACCTTAACACGATATCAGGCTTCTGTTCGCCGCCGGTGGGCGCAACGATTTCGCCGTCACACTCGTCCAGTACGCCGGTTGTCGCATTATAAAAAAGCTCGGCCAGTTCTGAATTGTAATATGAAATGCGACAACACATTGGACAAAAAAATGTCCCATGCAACAATACCCCTTAACAAAATCCTTCAAAAAATTGAAGAAAGGAAAAGCCACGTGGAACAGCTGAATCATAGCCGTAACCAATTTTTATCTGAAACCACAAAGGACCTAGCGCAGCATAGCCGCCTGTCTTGCAACACACAGGCAGGCAACTAATTTTTTATCTCTCACAGAGGCACAGAGTTCTCAGAGTTGTTTTGCCCGCGAATCTCCGCTAAATGACAAGGGGATTTCATCCCCACTTCGTGGGGTCGCTAATCACTTGAAATACCCTTTCAATAACCCGTTTGGAACAGGCTAAAGCATTGTTTAAACAATAAATTTCGTTTCCCCAAACGCGCAGCGTTTGTTACTAAAGCAGCGGGCTCCTAACCACTAATTTCTCAGTGAGGGCGACGACCTTCCGCACATCACACAAACTCTTTTGGTTGCGGCGACTAGCTGCTTTAGGTTGTTTTGTGGTTTCCAAACTTTTATCGGATAAGTTATTTGAAACAAGTTTATTTTTGACAAAACCCGCAATTAGTGCAATTATTCCGTCATCATTAATCAAGTATCCGCGTAAACTACGGCCAGTCGTACAATAATTTATTGAGCAACAAAGGAGATAAAGATGAAAAGATGCTGTCTTGTTTTAGCAATACTTCTGTCAGGTTCAGGGGTGCATGCTGACGAAATATCTGATATGAAAAAAGAGATTGAGTCACTCAAGCGCGAGGTTTCCGAGCTGCGGAGCCTTGTGCAGAGCGGAACAGTTCAAAGCGCAACACCGGCCACTGACCCCAAGGCTGGAATCAGAAGAAGATATGAGGAAGACAGAAAGACGTACAGCGATGCGCAACTGCGTGAGATAGAAAGCCTTTATCAATCAGCCAACAAGGACTTAAGGAGCCCTGAAGCAAAAGAGGCGCTGAAAAGCCTGATTGAAAAATACCCCAAGGCCAATCGGACGGGCTGCGCTGTACAGTACATGGGGCAGATGTCCTCAAGCGAGGAGAAGGAGAGCTATCTGAAACTTGCAATCAAGGATTTTGGCGATTGCTACTATGGCAGCGGCGTTCAGGTGGGAGCTTATGCCAGGCTCTATTTGGCTTATTACTACAAAGAGACAGGAAGGGCGAAAGAGGCACAGGCCCTCTTTGATGAAATCAGAACAAACTTCCCGGATGCGGTTAACCATAAAGGCAAACTTCTGATTAATATGCTCCCAAAATAATGCTCAAAAATGCTTTAAAGGTAATCCTTTTTTGGAAAAAATAGCAGAGGTGATTTTAGATGCCAATCCAAAAAGTAGAAGTCCGATCATGGCCGAAGAGAGAATAAAAACCCCGCTGAGTACCCGGATGGTGGCAGGTGCCAGGCTGGCAGGTGCCAACCGGGGTCGTGCCAACCGGGGTCGTGCCAACCGGGGTCATCCATTATATTAGTAATTAATGATTGACGCGAGATTTAAAGCTGTGCTCATGTGGAACTTGGCAAGAAAACTGCGAGTTGAATAGCCTGGCGCGATTTATCATATTACCCATCGTGGCAATGGGAAGATGCAGATATTTTCCGATGACCATGACCGCGATAGGTTTCTCCTGCGGCTGGCTGAGAGCCTTGATACAGGTAATGCGGAGCTTAAAATCCAACTTGAAGAGATAACGGAAAAGCTTGAATTGCTTCGAGAGGAAAACTGCAATGCGTTTAATTACTAATCTAAGGTTTGATATACGTCGGAGTATTGGAGAGCATACGGGGCAAAAACTATGAAGTCCATCAGCATTGACACTTGTGTGGTTTTGCGTCTTCTTGTTGGCACGCTTGAGAAACAATCTGAACAGGCCGTTGGTTTTTTACAGGAATCCTTTTCCAAGGGCGTGAGGATATGTGTATCAGATTTGGTTGTTGCTGAGAGTTATCACGCACTTATCTATCATTACAATGTTCCCAAGCTTAAAGCAATATAACATTCACAACCACCGGCCAAAGGAAAGATACCCGCTACAATCTAATGCAGCAGAGCTGCAACCAAACTGTATTGAAATATAACAAACATAGGTGGTTTCTCCTGTTGTTTTTTTAAAAGTTGTTTGCCGAGCCTTAGAGCGACTTTTTAAGCAATCATCCACCAGATACCGGCGGATATACTGTGTTGCTTCCCGTATGTCCGCCGGTATCCGTCATGTCAATGACGATTCCCAGCCGCTTAGTAGCGGGAATCTCATCGGTGTAGAATGCTTGTTTGCCTCGGGTGGCATGCAGCAGAAGAGGGTGATGACCCTCTCAACTCGCTTCCATTAGAACTGCCAGCGCAGACCGCCGCCACAACCAAAATCGGAGTGCCATTGGCCGATCAGGGAAAAGTGTTTGGTAAGCAAATAGCCGGTGCCCGCGCGGATCTCCCAATGTTCTTTCGTATCATATTCGGCCTCAGAAAACACCGCGAGTCGCGGCGTGAGTTCAAGGTGCTTACCGACGGCGAATTGGAACTCACCGGCTGTGTCCACCCACACGCGTGATGTGATATTGAGCGGCAGTAGATAGCGCAGGCCGAAGATACCCTCGTGCTTGTCGAAGTGATCGTCCGCTCCCTCAAGGTCAAGCCCTGCGAAGAGAGTGGTAAAACGGTTCAGGTAATAATCGTAGGTGGGCGCGACCTCCCACTCTACGTCATCCACGTGCTGCCAGCCAGCCTGCCATTCGGTAGAGAAGATGTGCCGCGAGTTGGCGTAAACCAACACTCCCTGCGACATCTGCGAAAGCGCATCCACCCGACCATACAGGTAGAACGGGTCATCGTAGAGTAGTGGACGCACGGCGGCGGTGGCTGGGTCGGGGACGAACCCCTGATAATGCACCACCGCCGCCATGCCGCTCATCATGTGATAGAGCAGGTGGCAGTGGAAAAACCAGTCGCCGAACTCATCCGCCGCAAACTCAATCACAGTAGTCGTCATGGGGGCGACATCCACGGTGTGTTTGAGCGGTGAATGATCTCCCTGGGCGTTGAGCACCCGGAAGAAATGGCCGTGAAGATGCATCGGGTGATGCATCATGGTGCGGTTGATCATGATGAACCGCACCACCTCGCCGCGTTTGATTTCAATGTCGTCACGCTCGGACAACGGCTTGTTGTTCAGAAACCAGAGGTAACGCTCCATGTCGCCATCGAGGGTGAGCCGGATTTTTCGGATCGGTTTTGAAGAATCGAATGCGGTGGATTGCAGGGCGCGTAGCTTGTCGTAAGGCGGCCCTGGACGTTCCTCGCTCATGTTGTCAGCGGCCAGCGGGGTTTGAGAACTCACATCCTCAGCGAGTAGTCCGAGCCAGGTGCTATTGGGTGCAGTGGTTTTCCCTTCGGAAACCATACCCGTACCCATCGGCGCCTTTTCGTGCATCATACCGCTCATGTCGTGGCCCGCGTGTTCCATCGCGGGTGCGGCGTCCATCCCTGAATAGTTCGTTTTAGCGGCATTCGGAGCCATCTCGCCGTGATCCATTCCCTTCATTCCTTCCATCTCCTGCATGCCGTCCATACTCTCCATTCCCTCCATACTGTTCATGCCCGGTTGATCGAACTTGCCGGCACGTACAGCGTTGCCCGACATACCCATCGAACCGCCTGGGGTCAGTGCGAACACGCGTTTGAGCGAGAGGCCGCCCATGCTGTCGTAAAGATTGGGGGACGGAATGTCCGGCGCGGCGTGCCGTGTTCCGTCACCAATCCACAGCGACGCATGCCCTGATCCATCATGAGCTGTTGCGCGAAACTCGTAGCTGCCTTCATCCGGCATTGTAACGATCACGTCATAGGTCTCAGCCACGCCCATCAGCAACCGCTCTTCGTTGAAGGGATGCACCAGTTGTCCGTCCGCCGAGATCACCTGCATCGGGCCGCCGGCAAACTGCAAATAGAAGAACGTGGAGGCCGAACCATCGATGACCCGGAGCCGGATCTTTTCGCCCGGCTTAGCGGTGAGGGCGTGGTGCGGTGCGCCGTTGAGCAGAAAGCGATCATAGTACACATCGGACAGATCCATGGGTGGCATGCGTTGAAGCTCCCTTGAGAAATACGCGCCCAACAGTCCCAGCCGCGCTGCACCCAGCACGCTTTGACCGCTGCCTTTCTTAATTGAATACCACTCGCTGCCACGTTTGAGGGTGTGGAGCACCGAGTTCGGGTCGTCATCTGTCCAATCGGATAGCACCACGACGTGGTCACGCAGCTGGTCAAACACGCCCTTATCCTTCGGCGCGATGACCAATGCTCCGAACAGTCCGCGCTGTTCCTGGAGCATGGTGTGGCTGTGATACCAGTAGGTACCGGATTGACGCAGATCAAACTCATAGGTGAATGTCGTACCAGGTGCAATGGGTGGATATGTCCTAGCGCAGCATAGCCGCAACCAATTCTTTATCTCTCACAGAGGCACAGAGTTCTCTGAGTTGTTTCAGAGTTTCCACCAGCAAAGACTCAAAGGCGTAAAGTTCGGGCTCGACGTTCCCAGTTTTCCACATTTTTCACCTCTAAGATTTTTCACCTTAAAATATTCTCTCAGTGCTGCGAAAAGTTCAGCTACTCTCTGTGTTCTCTGTGCCTCTGTGAGAGATAATAAACGTACAAAAAAAACAAGAATATGAATGATAGTAGTACAAAGGGCACGCTGTCCATGTTGTTGGGCAGCAGAATTCCATGCCAGTGAATCGAGGTCTCCACGTCCACCTGGTTATGGACGCGGATTGTTGCATGGTCGCCGTCGGTGAAACGCAGGGTCGGCCCCGGTAGTTGACCATTGAGGGTCATGGCCTGGACAGGATGGCCGGTGATGTTTATCTCCTGCCGGGCAATGGTGAGGTCATATTCCACGGTTGCCGCCGATAAGATCGCCCACGGCACGAACAGCGCCAAGGTGCCCAACAGCACCGCCATGGGATTCACAGACCATGTTTTGGTTGGTCGCATCATTACAGGTTCTCCTTTGGCCCTTTTTTAACCTTTATTTCTTTTCGATTACGGTGAGAAGATCGCGTTTGTGCTCCCTGATTGCAGCATCGGCTGCCGGTTTTCAAAACCGGGGCGGCCGCTGCGGTAGATGATACCGATCGGAATGGAGTCGCCCCATTGGAACGACAACGCCAGCGCCTTCATACGGTCATACGGGTCATGCTCCGCTGTCACCGGCTGAACGCGCTTTTTGTACCACTTGTAGGTGTTGACCTTGTTGAAGGTTACGCATGGTTGCAGGATGTCCACGAGGACGAATCCCTCAGTGTGCCGCAAAGCTTCCAGCAGGGTCGCTTTGAGATGCTCCGGATCGCCGGCAAAGGTTCGCGCCACAAGGGAACAGCCCTCAACAATCGCCAGTGCCAGCGGATTGAACGGCATCGACATCACGCCATGCGTTTGAATCTTGGTCACAATAACCTCAAGCTCGTGATTGGCGCATTTGATGCCGGTGGCAACCGGCAGTGCGCGGCCGTGCAATCCATTAAAGAGATTGCAGGGCGGTGTCACATAGTGGGGGAGCTTGGCTGCCTGGCCGATACCGGAGACCAGTACGGTTTTGTCCGGATTCAGACCGCTTTCCGCCAGTGCGGCGTCGAATGCTTTGAGAATCGGAAAGTTGCCGCATCCCGGACACCAGGCTGGAGTCGTATCGGCTTTTCGTAAATCCAGTGGTTTCATTATAATCCAATCCTTTCCGCAATCTCTGTTCCGGTGAATGGCAGTCCATCATAGCGCAGGATGTTTTCAGCTTGTGTCAGCACTCCGGTTTCCCGAAGCAATGCGGCAAACTGGGCGGTCTGATTGCCTTCAACGCAGTAAATCCGGTGTCGTCCTTTCAAGTGGGGCTTCCACGCTGAGGGCGACAGCGGCCACACCTGAGCCGCATGCAGCATAGCTGCCGACCGACCGGCATTGTTCAAGGCATCGACCCCTTCACGCATCGGTCCGTAGCTGGAACCCCAGCAGATGATAAGAATCTCCGCACCGTCAGGCCCATGGTAGGCTGGAGGCAGGGCTTCGGCCTGCATCTCCGGCAGCTTTGCCATGCGTTTGTCCTGTTGTGAAATCCGCGCTTGAAAATCCTCGGACAAATGTCCAGCGGCATCATGTTCGTCCGAATCCACGACCACCCGCGCCTTGCCACCTGGAATGGCCCGGGGAGAGACACCGCCCTCAGCAGGAATTCGATAGCGCTGGTAGTCCGCGTCGGCATCCTCTGCAATGCAGCGGTCAATCGGCGCATCTTTTTCAGGGAACGGCTGCACTAGCTTCTCCATATCCTGCAGATACTGATCTGTGAGCAGCAACGTGGGTGTCTGATAGCGATGAGCCGTCTGCAGGGCCGTGCGCATCAATGTGTAGCATTGCTCAACTGTTCCGGGAGTATAGATCGCCCGCGGGAATTCGCCGTGACCTGCCCGCAATGCAAATTGCAAATCCTGCTGCCCTGTCCGTGTCGGCATGCCGGTTGCCGGTCCGGGACGCTGGGCTATAACAACAACCGCCGGTAGTTCCATCATTCCTGCCAACGACAGCCCCTCGGCCATGAGTGCGAAACCGCCGCCGCTGGTGGTTGTCAGCGCGGGCACACCGGCATAGGTGGCGCCGCAGACCATATTTATGGCGGCAATCTCGTCTTCGGCCTGTTCAACTAGAATGCCATGGAGGTCGGCCTTTTCCGCCAGCCAGGCAAGAGTCGCCGTGCTGGGGTTCATCGGATAGGCTGCCACAAACTTCACCCCGGCCGTGGCCGCTCCCTGTCCCAGTGCCGCCGCCCCGCTCCAGAGTTGGCCGGCGGTAACGTGGTCGGAGAGTGCCGGTGCTTGCAGACGCGCCCACGCTCCGAACTCGCCAATGCGGGTGTGTCCGGCCCGGGCGCATTTCATATTGACATCGGCCAGCTCCTTGTCTTTCGGAGAGAATAATTTTTCAAGATAGAGGCACAGGCTGTCAACCGGGTATCCCAGCAACGCGAAGACCGCGCCGGCCAGCACACTGTTTGCCGCCAGGGTTGAACCGGTTAACTCACGGGCCAGCTTTGTGGCATTCAGCGCTACGATCTCGGTGGTCTCTGTCGCTTCGCCATTGTGCAGATGAGTTCCGCCGGGTGCTATGCTTGGGGATAGAATTTCACCGGCAACATCCGAAAACGAAATCAGGAGGTCAGCCTGCTCCTTACCTGCAAAACACTCCTGGTCGCTTACTCGTAGGTCATACCAGTTCAACCCGCCGCGGATGCGTGACATGTAACTTCGAGTGGACAATAAATGTACACCCGTGTCTTTCATTCCACCAAGAAGAAAACTTCCCGCTGTCTCGACTCCCTGGCCGGCCTCGCCAACAATCCGTATAAGTATATCCGCCATAGTCATTCCTTCCAAACTTTGCAGACAGCTTTGTCCGCTGCTCGCTATTCATCGCCAGCTTAGTGCCTTGCAAGAGTTGTCTGTTTGATCTTTACGGGTTAAGCTGAGCCTAAAAATTGATCGCACCATTTTGTAACGCTTTCGATACAGGACAGTTTGTTATGGCGGTCTTGATTTCATTCAAGCATTTGATAAAGATGACGTTAGAAAATCAGACAACTGCAAAAGTTGGGTCAAATTAGGCTTATTAACAACACGGTTACAAACAACAGACCACCCGTCGGACGATATATGAAACACAGTTGTTATCGGCCCTTTTTTTTGATTAAGAGGGAACTGGTTTATAAACTTAAGTAGAGTTTTTTGCACCTCTGGAGATATTGTTATACCTTTGTTATGATCTTTCGCTGTTATACTAAACTGATCTGTAAAATCCTTTATGAGCCCCTCTGTTATTTCCATGCCGGTGTCAGATTGCATAGATGCTTGCATCGTCAAGAAGTGCTCTGCTATTTTAGGAAGTTTTTTTCTGATTTTTATCTCTCTATTAATTTCAAGATTAATATTTTCGAAAAGCATAGTGTAATATTTATGCGTCGTTGATCGATTGGCTCCTGCATAGCCTCTTGTTTTTCTATGCACGTCACACAAATATCCGCTTCCTCCATTTTTATTCTGTTTACCTATTATTTTTATGATCTCATCACTTGAGTTAGACTGATTCTGAGATAATTTATATTTATTCGCTTTTCTCAAAACATCTTCTTGTGTGATTTTCCGGTACCCACAATGTTCTAATCCTTCAAATAACTGTCGTACTCTCAGTTTGTCCAAGATATAAAACTTAAACAGAATACCACCACCACCTGCAATAAGCGTAGCAAATAAAAATAAACCTATCATTTCAGTCATTTCTTTAGGTCACCGGCTTCAGCGCCATCAAGCATTTTAATCAATCTTGCTTCGAGTGCTTCGCATACAAGCACCCACTGTCTTTCAACCAATGCCCAGTCGTGTGGTTATTCAATGGTGCGTTCGGCCAGTTCGGCAATCCATTGCATTTGTTCGCAGAGGGTCTGGCGCCAGCTCTGGCTAGTTATCAGAGGGGCGGTTGCGTACAACCTCGTCGGCGCGTGTAGCCTTCATCCAGGCGCGCTGCGAGAGCAACATGGCGAATACAACAGCCCCAAGTAGCCGATTACGCCCTGATGCGCACCCTGCACGTCTTTATTATGGAGCACCTCTTTCAGTGCCTCATACTCACTGGTGATAAGCTCACTGATGTCCTCCTTGCTTGCGTGCGCAGCCTCGTTGAGCAACGAAAGGGCCTCGTGTATTTTCTGTGTCTCTTGTCCATCTTGTTTTTTATTTTACTTATCCTGATATTAATTTTAGTTTCTGGTGGTATAGGTTTCTCTCCTTTTCCGCCCGTTTTCTCAAAGCGGCGGCCTACGACCGCATAGTGCGCTAACGACCAGCGAAATGAGTAAGACGATCACAAAAATGAAAAAAAGGATCTTTGCCATCCCTGCGGCTGCGCCAGCTACACTGGTGAAACCCAGTATACCTGCAACGACCGCGACAATCAATAACATGATAGTCCAGTACAACATAATAACTCCTCCTTATAGTTTTTCTTCAATTCTATCCCCGATATCAGTGTAACTTTAACATGCGAGTTGTAGGATGGCAACATTGATTACCGCCGCGTTTTCATTTTTTCACCTTCAGGAGTTCTGCCAACGCCTTCACATCGCTCGTGGGGAGTTGACACACAAAGTTCTCGCACACGTAGGCTGTTGCCCGATTGTTCTTTGGCGCGATCTCCTTTATGAAATCGACATGTTTGGCGAAAAAAGCCTGCCCCGTGCCGCCATCGGTCAGAATGGTGATTGTGTTGGGCGTGAACCTGGAGTGGATTTCGCGAAGCAGCTCCTGTGTATCGGGTGCATCCAATGTGCCGGCGATGATGATTTGTTTCGGGGTCGCACGCAGCCAGTCCAGCGCAACGAGCATCAAAGGCATTGCAAAAGGCGTATTTGCGAGTTGCTGACCGACTGCGTGTAAAGTCTTTTCGGCGCGCACGTGCCAATCTGCTCGATCAAGCATCTGCGCCAGACGCAACAAGTTAAGCACCGCGACCGAGTTCGGCGACGGCTCAGCACCGTCGTAGCTTTCCTTGGACCTTAGCAGGATATGTGCATCCTTGCCGCTGGTGGCAAAATAGCCGCCGTCGGCACTATCCCAGAACAGCTCATCCTGTCGCGCCTGGATTTCCATAGCCCATTCGATCCACTTCGGATCGAAGGTGGTTTCATAAAGATCAAGCAGTCCTTGAATCAAGAACGCATAATCCTCCGCAAACCCCTCCACGGCACTCGCGCCCTCGCGATAGGTGCGCAACAGCGTCCGGTCCTGCTCGCGATACAGTTCTGCGCGTACAAATCTGGCTGCGCGCGTCGCGGCATCGCGGTAGCGGATATCGCCCAGCACCTGTGCAGCCCGAGCGAAGGCTGAGATCATGAGGCCGTTCCACGCGGTGATGATCTTGTCGTCACGATGCGGTCGCGGTCGTTTTCTACGCACCTTGGCGAGCAGTACACAGTCTGTGTCCAGCGCTGCCGCTGCCACTTTTTCGGCTAGGCCGAATTGGTTCGCCGTCTCGGCGATGGTGTGGCGTTGGATGAGGATGTTCTTGCCTTCAAACTCTTCTTGAGGATCGCTGCCAGGTGGCGCATTGCCTCTCGTCTCAATGCCGAAGCGGTAGTTGAACTGCGCCGTGCGCTCCGGGCCGAGTACACGCGCAATCTCGTCGGCCGTCCAGAGATAGAACGCGCCCTCGGCGTGTTCGGGTTTGCCGTGCGCAAGCGGGCTGTCCGCATCCTCCGCTGAGTAGAATCCACCCGTCGGATGGGTCATATCGCGCAGGACGTAGTCGAGAGTGTCGCGTGCGGTCTGTTTGTACTGCGGCTCGTGGGTGATCTGGAATGCCGTGAGGTAAGCTGAGGCGAGTTGCGCTTGGTCGTAGAGCATCTTCTCGAAATGCGGCACATGCCAGAATCGGTCTACAGCATAGCGGTGGAAACCACCCCCAAGCTGGTCACGGATACCACCTGCGGTCATACGGTGCAAGGTGAAGAGTGCCATTTCCAGCGCCTTCTGACCGTCTTTGGAGTTCGGATTACCCGCATAGAAGCGATAGAGAAAGTCAAAGATGACCGGGCGCGGAAACTTGGGTGCCGACCCGAACCCGCCGAGTTGGTCGTCGAAGGATGCGGCGATCTGCTCGAACGCCTTTTTAGGGATGCCGGTTTTGATCTCATTTTTGGGATCACCACTTGGCTGGGCGACCTTTCGTAACGATTCGACGATGCGATCCGAGCTCGCGGTGATTTCCGCTTGCTCGGTCTTCCAGACATCGCTGATCTTGTTGGCCAGCGTCGCGAGCTGTTGCGGCGGAAAGTAGGTTCCCCCGAAGAACGGCTTAAGATCCGGCGTGAGCCACACCGTCATCGGCCATCCGCCACCGCCAGTGGTTGCTTGCACAAAGGTCATATAGACGCGATCCACGTCGGGCCGTTCCTCGCGATCCACCTTGACGCAGACGAAATGCTGGTTGAGAATTTTTGCGACCTCCGGGTTTTCGAACGACTCGCGAGCCATGACGTGGCACCAATGGCAGGTGGAGTAGCCGATGGAGAGATAAATCGGCTTGTTCAGTTTGCGTGCTTCGGCAAACGCTTCCTCGCCCCAGGGGTACCAGTCAACCGGATTGTGCGCATGCTGGAACAGGTAGGGGCTCTTCTCGTGAATCAGGCGGTTTGTGTGCATAGTCTCGTTTTCCGTAATCGTTGGCTTGTCCGCCGAAAGCGGTTGTTTTTGGTCGCAGCCTTGAGTGGCTGCCAGCATAACAGCCAGGGCCACCCTTGTTGCGCGTTGACATGTGGCGTGTTTCAAAACCTACGTCCTTATTCAATTCAGGTGCGATGTCATGGAGGCTGACTCATCACGGATGCACTCAGCACTCCGACCAGATCTATGAAACTGGCTGCTTCTCGCAGAGGCCGGCTTGTTTTCACAAGGGTTCTCAGATTGGGTGTTTTGCGGCTCATTCGGTGAGTGACTTGCTTCTGAACTCTTGCCTTTGGTTGTCGTTTTGGCCGTGAACCAAGATTTCACAGAGAAATTCATATTGTATCTTTCGTTTTGATTGCAATCGAAAATTATGTTCTCATTCGCAAATCCTAATGGTTCGTTGTTCTTATTGCAGGGCAGACTCCGGGCAGCTCTCACAGAGATTAAGCCCACTTGGACTTGGGCGTTCCATGAGCTGTGCGGCGGCATCGCGCAGCGCCGTGCGTAGACCCTCTTCAAGCGTGTGGTGGTAGAAGGGTAACTGAAGAGCATCATGTACGGTCATATCAGCTTGAATGTAGGCTGTCAACAGATGGCCCAGATGTTCGGCCTCCGGTGCGACCATCTCAGCCCCGAGGATTTGCCCCGACGGCGCTTCGGCATAGAGTCGCAACAGGCCTGCGTTATGTCCCTCAATGATGGCGCGTGACTGTTGCCGGAAGTCAACCTGTCCGATCACAATGCTCGTGTCCCGCAAGTTCGCAAAGGACTGTCCGACAACAGCCTAGCGCAGCATAGCCGCAACCAATTCTTTATCTCTCACAGAGGCACAGAGTTCTCTGAGTTGTTTCAGAGTTTCCACCAGCAAAGACTCAAAGGCGTAAAGTTCGGGCTCGACGTTCCCAGTTTTCCACATTTTTCACCTCTAAGATTTTTCACCTTAAAATATTCTCTCAGTGCTGCGAAAAGTTCAGCTACTCTATGTGTTCTCTGTGCCTCTGTGAGAGATAATAAACGTACAAAAAAAACAAGAATATGAATGATAGTAGTACATTGGGGATCGCTGAATACGATGCGTAGCAATCAATGTACGGCGGCAGTAGCAGGCCGATGCTCCATCCATGCCAAAGCTGTGGCGTTTACCTCTAAAACCACGTCAATCCTCATAAACATACTGAATCGGTTTTCGTTTTTATTGCCATGGTAGAACAAAACAGCTCATATTGCTTCATTTATCCATGTTTCTAGATCTCGTCTGTTCTTGGCTCGTATTATATCAGCAATCAGATTTCAATGCCAGTTGACAAATTTTGTTGTGTTTGCAAATGGAACTTGATGTCATGTCACTGAATTTTAATTGAATACAGGCAGGAGGTTTTTGTAATTGACTAAATATCCGTTACAGGGATATGATTTGTTTGAGAAGTTAAATGAAATTTGATGAACAGGTGTTGTATGGCTGATAATCTTACTCCTGAAAAACGCTCTTGGAATATGTCGAGGGTCAAAAGTAAAAACACTAAGCCTGAGTTGGTTTTGCGTTCTTTGCTGCATAGCGCCGGATATCGTTTTACAGTTAATGGACCTTTAAATAATAAACTGCCTGGCAAACCTGATCTGGTCTTGCCAAAGTACAGATCTGTTGCTTTTGTACATGGATGTTTCTGGCATAGGCATGCGGGTTGCAAACAAACTCGAACACCTAAGACCAATGTTGAATTCTGGGAAAAAAAGTTTGTGAGAAACATTGAAAGGGATAAAGAAAATTTTATTAAACTTAAGACTCTGGGATGGAAAGTTATAGTTGTTTGGGAGTGTCAGCTTAAAAAACCAGAAGAAGTTATGCGCGGGATACGAGATCATTTGCGTTCGTCAGATTGGTCAACACATGAAAAAACAGAACTTGCGGCGGCTGAAGAAATTAATCCATACGATGCTTAAAAGCCATAGCTGGATTGAGCTTCTTTTACTACGTCAGGTATTGCTTTAGAATTTAATCTACTCCAGAATAAATGGTAAATAAATTCCGCACATTGAGGGGAGCTGGCTGTCGCATATTCAATTACTTTGTTTGTCCATGTTTTCAGAGTGGATGCTTTTGACTGATAAATGGAGTTTATCTGTAAAAAATTAAGAGTTTCTTGCGGATCAAGCGACATTACTTCCTCGATAATTGGAGTGAAGTTATCATGAAGGTGTTTGTAAACTCGCGGAATGCTTGAATATTGCTTGTCGTTTATGGTCAGAGATATTTTACCTCCCGCGCTGAATTGATCTCTGAGGCAGGTGGATGTCAGGCTGTGCCGGGCTACAAGCCAAGTCGCCAACCTTTTGTATTTATCGGGATGGTTTGAAAATATTTCAGGGAATCTGGCAAAAGCCTCGATTTTTAAATTGTTCTTGTCTGTTGTCGATAGATTTTCAAGAAGTCTGATTGTGGCGGGGGAGATCTCTTCCGGTGAGTTTATCCACCATGGTTGCTCGCCGGCTTTAGCTGTTTTCCGGAAATATTCCACAATACTGGCAATGGGGTTATCCTGACTTCTCAATGCGTCATATGGGATGTCTATTTTGTTAAAGAAGGATTCACCCTTGTTCACTTCCATGTCGATAAGATAACGGGGGGAGTGGGTAACCGCGACATCATACATACAATCCTGATAAAGTCGCCACATGAAATCCGCCGGATTTAACAGTCTGTCGAAAAAGATATATATGCGCTGGATATCTTCTATTCGAGTACTTTCGAGCACACTGTTGCCTATGCTCTTCAAATTCTTCATGAGAGGCCGCCGAGTTTTCACTGATAACCATGTAAATCTCCTTTTAGAATAAAGTATCCCACAGCTCTTGAAGTCTCCATGCAATATGGAATGCGAGAAGCGGAGGAACCGCGTTTCCTATAACTCTGTAACCATCAGAACCACTGAGTTTATATCCTTCGATAGCTGATGCGCGCCGAACAAACTCAAAATTATCAGGAAATGTTTGTATCCTCGCACACTCCCTGACGGTTAACCTACGCTCTCGCAAACCCGCATTAAGCTCATCCAAGTATCTGCCGCCATGTTCGGCGGAGAGTCTGCGAAACTCAATGTTTCCATGATGTTCCGCCCGAATTGTCGGCCCTGGCTGTTTCAGGTCAATTTCTCGTTGTCCTTGACAGTGAGCTCCATAATATTTGGCTTTTGAATACGTCTGATGAGAGAGATCATCCGATTCTTCCGGTTCAGGAAGACCCTTTAAACATTGTTCCACTGTCACATAAGGAAGTAACCCATCTTTTTCCACTGGAGAGTGAGTTTTGGACGGGTAAGGGTCAAAATTAGGGTTTAACTGATTTTTGTTTGTAAGTTCTTTTAAAACATTTGGTTTCAAGGCGTCTTTTCTTAAGCCAATAAAGATAACACGTTGACGTGTTTGCGGTACCCCGTAATCCGGTGCGTACAATACTCTGGCATTGATAACGACATAGCCTGCCCCTATGTTTCTAAAATCGTTTTCAATAATTTGCTGGACATTCTCAAGTGAGACAAGCCCTTTTACATTTTCCGCTATAAACACCTTAGGAGTGGTTTGTTCGATAACATGCTTCATCCAAATATATAGCTTTCCGCGGTTTTCCTCCGAAGCTTCATTATTTGTGTTTAGTGTTTTTCCGTGATGTCCTTTTTGCGAGTTAAAACCTTTTCTTTTCCCGGCAACACTGAAATCTTGACATGGAAACCCACCCGTTACTATATCCGCATCAGGAAAACTGAAGACTCCTTCACGTGATTTTTTAACTAGATCGACAATACTCTCAAGGTTATAAATTGACTCGTCATATCCTTTTTTTGCAAAAAAAGGAACCCATGCGGACTTCGCACAGGCTAATATGTCGTTGGAAAACACTGTTTCAAATCTTGTCTCCGGCAATCGCACCCAGTCTTTTCTGTCTTCACCCGGCAATAATTCAGGGTGTAACATTGGGTTGATGCTTTCATTGAGAACATCAAAACCGCCTTCAAACCCTAAATCCATCCCGCCACATCCAGAAAAAAGAGCGAGTACTTTCAGGTCTTTTACCTGCGGCTTAAGTTCAAGTTCTTTAAGAAATGGGCTTGTAAGTCTACTAATGACCAATATGTTGGATCGATTTGGTTTGGTTTTTGCGTTAATCCAGTTCTTAACTGTTTTTTCAGTGACATTGGCCTTTTTCGCAAATTGTTGAACTCCATACGTTGATGAAGCCTCTTGAATCATGCATGTCAGTTTTTTGTTATCAGGATATTTCATTACTATATTTTAATTAAGCAACTTTCATCGATTTTATGACTAATATTCTCTGGTGATAAGTGTTGTTAACCGGACATCGATCACCCGGTAATCTTTGTTTAATCAGTAAAACAACCATACCATTTTCACGGATCAAATAACAATTTAAAAGACTTTGCCGGGAGTTTTTATCTGTCCATATCCAACACTCAAATTATACTAAACCGGAGTGCCATTGGCGATCTTGAATTTTCCGTCCCAGCCTGGATCAATAGCGTGAATGCGTTCCTTGAGTGGCGGGTGGGTGGACATCGCGCCGAGGAACGGTTTACTCAGTCCGTTTACAAAGAACATGTGGCTGGCTTCTCCGGCATGCACGGATTTGATCTTCGAACCAGTGCCGCCGATTTTTTGCAGCGCACCCGATAGCCCCGCTGGATTGCGGGTGAATTGCACTGCTGAGGCATCACCCAAAAACTCCCGTTGCCGACTGAGTGCGGCTTGGATGAGTCGGCCAAAGAACACGCCAATCGCACCGATGATGATCAGAGCCAGCCCCAGGAGCATCAGTGGATTACGGTTCCGTCCGCCGCGCGAGTAGATCAGTATCCGGCCAATGACCGCAAGACACAGGATGCCAAAGATAACGCCCATGATGCGGAGGTTCAAGCGCATGTCGCCATTCAGAATGTGGCTGAACTCGTGGCCAATGACACCCTGCAGCTCATCGCGGTTGAGCAAGGTCATACAACCGCTCGTGACGCCGATGGCGGCATCTCCCGGGGTATGCCCAGCTGCAAAAGCATTGATGCCCTTTTCGTGGTCGAGCACATAAATTTTGGGAACAGGTAAGCCAGCGGCGATGGCCATTTCCTCGACCACGTTTCGCAGCTGGCGTTCAGCGGGATGGGCTGTGTTGGGGTCAACCAGCCGTCCGCCGAGCGATTCAGCGACGGCACTGCCGCCCCTGGCTAAGGCGGCGGTTTTGTAGAGGCTGCCAATAATGACGACGCCAAGCGTGCCAAGCACGACATAGAGGAAAAGCGTGGGATCCCACAGTACGAGCTCGGGCTGCGCGACGCCGGGCTGTTGTTTGATGTGGGCACCATAGAAAATCAGAAGGCAAGCGAGATATACCGTCGCGATGACGCACAGTACCGCGATCACAAAGTAAATCACCAGCACCTTCGTGTTTTTCCTGGCTTTGTCTTGATGTTCAAAAAAATCCATACGTCACATCCCTCATCAAGAGAACGAAACCTTCGTCGGCTCCCGTTGCTCCGCCTTTTCGATGGCAAACAGCTCGGCGGCGGTGAAGTGGAACATGCCGGCGATAAGGCTACTGGGAAAGATCTCCCGTTGCGTGTTGTAGGTCATCACAGAGTCGTTATACGCTTGCCGTGAGAAGGCGACTTTGTTCTCCGTTGAGGACAGTTCCTCCATCAGGCTCAGCATGGTCGTATTCGCTTTAAGGTCTGGATAGGCCTCGGAGAGCGCGAATAGGCGGCCGAGCGTTCCTGTGAGCGTGCCTTCGGCGGCGGCGAGTGTCTTCATTGCGGCGGGGTCGCCGGGGTTGGCGGCCGCGCCGGTGTTAGCGGACGCCGCGGCATTGCGTGCGGCGATGACGGCTTCGAGTGTGTCACGCTCGTGTTTGAGATAACCCTTCGCGATCTCGACCAAATTCGGAATCAGGTCGTAACGCCGTTTGAGCTGCACGTCAATTTGCGCATAGGCGTTTTTGAAACGGTTGCGCAACCCGACGAGTTTATTGTAGATGCCGACGACGAATATCGCGGCAAACAGTGCCAGCGCCGCCAGCACGATGATAACGAGTAGTGAGGTATTCATAATAATACATTCTCCTTGCATGGTGTTTTGTCCCTTTTGTTTGTCTCCAGTATACCCTATGTGATGATTTGTTGCAATGAGGTAAAACCCTACCTGAAAACAGCTTTAGATTTAAACAGGTGGAAGGTACCCCAAAGTTTATACTGCAACTAATCTACGGAACCGGAATGTGGCTCTCCGAGTTTATCCGCTTACGGGTTAAAGATATCGACTTTGAAAATGGAAACAACGCTGATTTACACCCACGTCATGAAAGAGATTTCCCGTAAACCGGAATCTCCGCTGGATCTGCTGTAGTAGAGCAAGCAGCCTGCTGAGGAATTTCATTCAGCATGGAGTGCAAGAGAGTGGTGTAAAGGCGATGTATGATGCCAAAATCTCCGTTTTTGAAAGGACTCTGTCCCCGCAAATTATGCAGAAATTTGCTTTTTTGCTGTTTTTATAACCCTTCATTTCGCCCTAAGTATATCTGAAAAGGCAGGTGGATACGAGAGTAAAAGGCGGACAACTTCGATTTTGGCTTGTAAAACATTGCTGCTCATGCATAACTAAAAACCACCGTTTTTGATTAGGATTGCGATTAAGATTGTGATTAGGAGGGATGCACATCCTAATCTCAATCCTTATCTCAATCCTTGTCCAGGGAGGCCAGGCCTCTGGTTGACGATAGCGGCGACGATGCTGGTCGGCGATTGGGAACATGCGGGGAGTCGTCAACTAACATCGTCGCACATCGTCGTCAGTGCGCCACGAGGGTGCACATATCTAGTGGGGTGAAAGTCCCTGTCATGGCGGGTTAAGCTCCTCGTCATGTATCGAGTGTTGGACCTCCTGCGGAGTACCGCAGTATGGTGCGAACAATGGAGGTTAAGCGTACACAGAGAATACCATAGGCCGTAAGGGGAACCGTATTCCCCTAAAGCAATTCAGCTTCGTGAAATGGTCAAGATGCGGTGGGCGACGGTTTTGACGTTCCGGAAGCCCTCAACGTCCATACCGGAAAAGAACGGTTACTTTGGCGGAGACATCTGCCAGGGTTGGAATAAACACCGGAGCGCAAGGGATGGACAGCCGTCGGAGTCTAAGAGCATGGCATGTGGTAAGAGATATGTGGGCAACGTGGGAGGCCCCTGCACCTCCTCGGATAAAACCGAGGTATGTGAAGAAACGAAATCGGATCGGATCAGATGGGTTTTAAGTCAGGGGAGTCAGACCAATCCATAGTAGTCTGAGTGCGGGAGAGCCGCATACAAATGTCCTCGCATCCAGCGGGGACGGCAAAGGGATTGGCGTGATGAACGCGCCGGAGAACAGAACATATGCGGAATAGAAAGACCGAAGAACATATGCAAACTATACTTTTCGGTATAGCGAACAGAGCGCGGATCAGCAAATGTTTGATCCGCGCTGATACGGAATTAGCGAAAGTTCAAAACGAGGAGCCCGGTGCGGGAAAACCGCACGCCGGGATCTGTGCGGGGGGCGCCCGGTAACGGGCGTTCCTACCGCGATACCGATGCCGCTCATAGAGCGGCTACTACACGAACGACAAGGTTTGCAAGCCGGCGCGCGGTGAAACGCGCAGCGCAATGCCGCTCATAGAGCGGCTACTACACCGAACGGCAAGGTTTGCAAGCCGGCGCGCGGTGAAACGCGCAGCGCAATGCCGCTCATAGAGCGGCTACTACACCGAACGGCAAGGTTTGCAAGTCGGCGCGCGGTGAAACGCGCAGCGCAATGCCGCTCATAGAGCGGCTACTACACCGAATGGCAAGGATTGCAAGCCAGCGCGCGGTGAAACGCGCAGCGCAATGCCGCTCATAGAGCGGCTACTACACCGAACGGCAAGGTTTGCAAGCCGGCGCGCGGTGAAACGCGCAGCGCAATGCCGCTCATAGAGCGGCTACTACACCG